>Ga0308417_1000029_pt1 | contig 124550 bp, 103 predicted proteins | sample HotsprSampleOS65_FD_203528 | JGI IMG/M metagenome (GOLD analysis project Ga0308417, IMG submission 203528) | Hot spring phototrophic mat microbial communities from Octopus Spring, Yellowstone National Park, Wyoming, United States - 20090730_OS65 ... | reverse complement strand
CTGCCCGCCCTCCTCGCCGCCCTGCGCCACCCCGACTGCGAGCTGCGCGGCCAGGTCGCCACGCTGCTGGCCCAGATCGCCCCGGAAGACGACGAGGTCGCCGCCGCCCTGCGGGCCGCCAGCACCGACCCCGATGCGGAAGTCCGTCGCCGTGCCGAGGAGGCGCTGGCGACGCTGCGGGTGCCGGTCGCCCTGCTGGCCGGGGTGTGAGGGGCGGTCACTTTAGCACTCTCGGGTGTGAAGGGCCGTCATTCCGCGGCCCGGCGACGCCTCTGCTGCATCCACTTCACCACCGCCAGGACCACGCCGCGGGGGACGAACCGCTCGGCGAACAGCAGCAGCCGGTTCCGCCACCCCGTGATGACCAGGCGTCGCCCCCGCCGCAAGGCCCGGACCCCGGCCTCGGCCACGGGGCGGGTGTCGGCCACCGGTCCGATCGTGAAGACCCGCGTCGCCGCCATGCCGGAGACGGCCGCGAACTCGCTCCGCGTCGGGCCGGGGGCCAGGCAACTGACCGTGACCCCGCTGCCCCGCAACTCGCTCCACAGGGCTTCCGAGAACGAGTTCACGAACGCCTTGGTGGCGTAGTAGACGGCCATGTACGGCCCGGGCTGGAAGCCGGCCACCGAGCCGACGTTCAGGATGCGGCCGCGGCCACGACTCCGCATACCCGGCAGGAACAGCCCGGTCAGCTCGGTCAGGGCCGTCACGTTCACCTGAATCATGCGCAAGAGCTTGCCCAGGTCGGCCTCGGCGAAGGGGCCGAGGTCGCCGAAGCCGGCGTTGTTCACTAGCACCTCGACACTCAGCCCGGCCCGACTGACCGCCTCGAAGAGGGCCCGCGGGGCGGCCGGGTCGGCCAGGTCGGTGGGGAAGACGTAGCAGACGGCGGGGGCGAGTTCGGCCGCCAGCGAGCGGAGCTCCGGCTCACGCCGGGCCGTCAGAATCAGGTCGTGATCGGCGGCCAGCAGGCGGGCGATCTCGCGACCGATCCCGGCACTCGCGCCGGTGACCAGGGCGACGGGACGGGACGACATGGCAGCCTCCGAATTCCGCGGGTGACGTTCGGGTGGTGACGTTCGGGCGGTGACGTTCGGGGGGTGACGTTCGGACCGGGTCGGCCCCGGCTCGCTCAGTAGATTGTGACGACTCCGCGTCAGACGACCACGGCCGCCGAGCGGCACCTGACCGGCTCGAACCACCGCACGGGTTCCGCGGGACGTCCGCCGGGTCGCGCGCCGGACCCGGAGTAGTCGGGGGGTGGTCGGGGGGTGGTCGGGGGGTGGTCGGGGGTGTCGGGGATGTCAGGGGTGTCGTGACTGTCGGGAGTGTCGGGAGTGTCGGGAAGGTCGGGTTGCGGTCGTCGGGGGGCGGCGATATGAGGAGGCCATGAGGCACGTTGTGCGGAGGCCGAGGGGCCGCGTCGTCCGGGCGATCGCCGGTTCGCTCGCCGTCCATGTGTTGCTCGTGGTGGTGGTCGCGGTGTCGCTGCGGCCCGGGGCCGGGTTCGGCCCGGCGGTGCGGGGGATCGACACGCGGGCCTCGGAGCCGGCCCTTCACCTCGACGCGGACGAACTCCGGGTCCTGACCCCGGTCGGTTCGCCGGGACCGGTCGAGGTTCCGATCGGAAGCCCGACGCGGCAACCGCCGGCGGGGGCGGTTCCTGAGCCGTCCGCGTCATGGCCCGCGCCGCCGGTCGTACAACGGCGGCCGCACCGGGTTGTGTCCTACACGCTGCCGGCCGAGGTCCGGGAGTTGCTGCGGAAGTCTTCGACCTGCCGGTCCCCCGCCGAGGAGGTCCGGGCGGTCGCCCCTTCGTCGGTCGTCGCCCCGTCGGTCGCCCCTTCGTCGGTGGTCGCCGCGTCGGTCGCCCCTTCGTCGGTCGCCCCCCTGCACGGCCCCCTGGGCAACGGGCAGACGGTCGCCTACGTCCTCGATTGCTCGGGCAGTATGGGGGAGTTCGGGCGCTTCGCCGCCGCCCGGGCCGCCCTGCTTGCCACTCTTCAGCAGCAACCCGAAACGGTCAAGTTCCGGGTGGTGGCCTATAACACCACGGCCCGACCCGTGGTGAGTGAGCGGCCCGTCGCGGTGACGCGGGAGGCCGTCGCCGCCGTGGAAGCGGAACTGGGGCGACTGCGGCCGACCGGCAGGAGCGATCACGCGGCCGGGTTGCGTCTGGCGCTGACGCCGCGGCCGGATGTGATCGTCCTCCTCAGCGACGCCGACGAGTTGACGGCGTCTGCCGTCCGGCCGCTGGTCGGGGGTGCCCGGGCCGTGCCGGTCTTCCTGGTACAGGTCACTCCCGAAGGGGTGCAGCCGGTCCGGGAACTCCGCTGACGACCGGCGGTCGGCGCGGGGAACTCCGCCGACGACCGGTAGCCGGTCCGGGAATTCCGCTTGACGAGCGACTTGCCGAGGACTGACCGATGGCGACCGAGCGCGACCCCGGGGAGCGCGACCCCAGGGAACGCGACCCCTGGGCCCGGCCGTACTTCGTGCCCGGGGGCGGCGACCCGCTGCTCTTCTACGCCGTGTTCGGCGAGTTCGACCTGACCCGGCCGTTGAGCCGATCGAAGTACCGGACCTCCGGGCTGTCCGACTGGCTGGAGTTGGTACGCTACGACCGGGCCGACCAGCCGGCCGTCATCGCCGGCTACCAGTCGGGGAAGCTGTGGGACCTGGCCCGCCGCGACTCGCCGCTGACGGTCGAGCAGGCGGAGCAGGCCCCCCAGTGCGTCGCCCTGCGGGCCGAGGTGCCGGACCCGCCCACGCTCGGCTACTTCCGGGACGTGGTCGGCATCGTCACCTGGCTGCTCGATGCCGGCGGCGGCTCGGTGTACGACCCGCAGATGCTCTGGCTGTGGTCGGCCGAGGAATGGCGCGACGAGGCCTTCGCCCCGGACGCGCCCCAGCCCGACCGGCACACGGCGATCCTCGTCACGCCCGAACCCGACGGCACGAGCTGGTATCACACCCGTGGCATGCGGAAGTTCGGCCGGCCCGACCTGAGCGTCCGCGGCGTCGGGGAAGCGCACGCCGAGGCCGTCGGCCGGCTCATCGAGCGGCTCGTGGAACACCAGACGCTGGGCGGCGTCGTGCCCGAAGGGGAGCCGATCGTCTTCGACGGGCTGCCGCCCGGCGGCGTCTGCCGCCGTTCCAGTTCCGCCGACGACCCCGACTTCAACAACGTCCACATCGAGGTCGTCTGGCCCCCGGGCAGCCTGCGGGACTGAAGGGCGTAGACGACGGCGGCACGACCGATGACGCTTGGGCGGGGAAGTGCGGACCGGCGCGATTGCGCGGTTTATGTGGTCAAGTCGGGACGGGGCAAGGTCGATACTTCCGAATGACCGTGGGAAGTCGCTCGACTTCCCGGAGCGGAGGTTTCGACCATGGCAGGCATTCCCGTCCCGGGCGTCCGGGGTGGCTCGGTCGTCGGGTCCGGCCTCGGGGCACTCCCGCTGGTGTTGGCGCTGGCCGGCGGAGCAGCCGCACAGGTGCCGGGTTCTCCCGTCGAGGTCAGCCCGCGGCCGCCGCTCTCCGCGGAACGGGGGGTGAGTACCCTACCGCCCGTCACGCTCGCCGCCCCCGATCCGAATCCGGGTTTCTCGTCGTCCGGTCCGATCATCCCGCCGTCCGGTCCGGGTTTCTCGTCGTCCGGTCCCGTCATCCCGCCGTCCGGCCTGGGAACCCTTCCCCCTGGCCCGGCCGCGGCCCCGCCGGGGCGGCCCGTCCGGTCAGACCCGTTCGGCTGTGGTCCGTTCGGCTGTGGTCCGTCGGGTTGTGGTCCGTTCGGCTGTGGTCCGTCGGGTTGCGATCGGCCCGAAGACCCGTTCACGTTCCTGACCACGAGCGGCAGCACCTGGTCGGTATTCCCGAGGACCCTCCTATGGGAGCCGCCCTTGGCCAACCTGCGGGAGCCGCGCTTTCTGGGTCTGCCGAACGGCCTGAGCAACCCGTTCACGGACCAGACCGTGGACTTCGCCATCGGTAACACGCTCGGGCTACTGCGGCGGAGTTCGGCGGACGGCCGCCGGGTGTGGCAACTGGACCTGTTCGCCGTCGTCTACTCGCGGTTCTCGGACTACGACTACTTCGTGGGGGCCGACTACCGGGCCGGCCTGCCGCTCACCTTCGCCGCCGGGCCGTGGCACGGCAAGATCGGCTATGAGCACACCAGCACGCACCTGGGCGACGAGACGCTCGTGAGGTTCCAGCGGCTGCCGATCGACTACATCAAGGACGAGTTGGTCCTGGCCGTGGGCCGGTACTTCGGCGAGCAGCGGCTCCGCGTCTACGGGCAAGTCGCCTGGGCCTTCTACCAGCGGGTGCCGGACGACCCCTCGCCGTTCCGCTTCGACATCGGGGCGGAGTGGGTGCGGAGGCGGGCGACGGGGCCTTGGGGACAGCCGTTCGCGGCCGGCAACCTGGAGTTCAACGGGGCCAGCGACTATAACCCGAGCCTGTCGTTGCAAGCGGGCTGGTTGTGGCGGGACCCGGGCCGGCGGCTGGCCCAGGCCCGTCTCTTCGGCCAGTACTATACCGGTTACTCCCCCCTGGGGCAGTTCTACCTGACCCGCGAGGACTGGTTCGGGTTCGGCTTCGCCGTGGACTACTGACGCGGCGGCGGGGCGGGGGTCGGCGGCGTTCACCCGTCAGGGGCGGCGTTCACCCGCCAGACCCGGGTCATAAACTGTTTGAGACGGGTCGGGAGCGGGCCCGACCCGGCACCAGCCCGCACATTATCCCGCACCTAATCCCGCACCTTGATGAGGCGCAGCCATGCCGCACACCCTGCCCGCCTTGCCCTACGCCTACGACGCCCTGGAGCCGCACATCGACGCCCGGACGATGGAGATCCACTCGCAGAAGCACCACCGGGCCTATGTCGATAACCTGAACAAGGCCCTGGAGTCGGCCCCCGACCTGGCCGACCTGGACATCGTCGCCCTGCTCCGCGACATCGCCCGGGTGCCGGCGAGCATCAAGCAGGCCGTCATCAACAACGGCGGCGGCCACCACAACCACTCGCTGTTCTGGGAGATCATGGGGCCGGGCGGCGGCGGCGAGCCGACCGGGCAACTCGCCGACGCCATCAACGAGGCCTTCGGCGACTTCGCCAAGTTCAAGGACGTGGTGAAAAACAACGGGCTGACGCAGTTCGGCAGCGGCTGGAGTTGGGTCGTATTCAACCCCACCAGCGGCAAGCTCGAGGCGATCAAGCGGCCCAACCAGGACAGCCCCCTGATGGACGGACTGGTTCCGGTACTCGGCATCGACGTCTGGGAACACGCCTACTACCTGAAGTACCAGAACCTGCGGGCCGCCTACATCGACGCCTGGTGGAACGTGGTCAACTGGAAGGCCGTCGAGGCCAAGTTCGTGGCTGCCAAGGCCGGCAAGTGAGCGGCGGTCCCGGGACCGCCCGTGGTCGGCCCGTGGTCGGCCCGCGGTCGGCCCGCGGTCGGTCTGCGGCCGGCCACCGAACCGGTCCCCTCGCCTCTCGTGGCACCCGATCCCCGCGCCTCTCGCGGCACTCAAGTTGCCCCACTCGGGCCGGCCCCCCGGCTCGGGCTTGCACCCGGCCCTCCCAGCCGCTATGTCCCGCCACCGAACTCCTCGGGACATCGGCGGGGGTTGGCCATGCGCGGCGTGCTGTTCGCGTTGGGCTTGGGCTTGGGCCTGGGGCTAGCCCCGGGTGTACTCGGCTGCCACCACGATAAGTACGGCATCACCCCCCCGTCGCGGGAAGACTACTCCCTGCCGCCCGACGAACCCCGCTACAACCGGCCGGACACCGCCGGCTACCGTAAGCCGCCCCCCCGTGACGAGAAGAACCACCCCGGGGGGACGCCCCCACGGTTCGGGACCGGCGGGTTCTGACGGTTCTTACCCGGCTAACGACGGCGCGGCGCGACGGCCGTACCGCCCCCGACGGGCACGCCGGTCGTGCGGCGACCCCGGCCGCCGGTTTCCACTTCGTGGCGACCCCGACCCGCTCCTCGGCGGTCCTCAGGACGATGCAAAGATTGGCCCCCTGGTGCCCGGCCCCCGCGTGGTCCTGGAGCCTCCCGTGACCGACACCCGTTTGCCCCTCGCACTCGTCACCCTCGCCGTGGTCGCCGGGGTCGTCGCCCCGCTACGGGCCGACGGACCGGGTTGGTTCCCGCGCAAGCCGAAGGTCGAGCCGGCCCGGGTCCGACAGTGGGTCGAGATCGTGCGGTCCGAGGCCGACGAAATGAAGCGTCGGGCGGCGATCCTGGAACTGTCCGCCGTCGACCCGCGGGTCCACACCGAGGTGATCCCCGCTCTGGTCGCGGCACTGCGGCAGGACCCGTCGGCGGCGGTCCGGGCGGCGGCGGCGGAGGCGATCGGCCGCTGCCCCGTCGTCTTCCCGCTGGCCGGCCTGGCACTGGAAACCGCCAACGAGATCGACCCGGTCCCGGCGGTCCGGGAAGCGGCCCGGCAGGCACTCTGGCAGTACCACCTGATCGGCTACCGGACTGCCCGGTCGATCGGCGAGCGGGTCGTGCAGACGGCCGAGCCGCCGTTCGCCCGCCCGGCCCGCCCGCGTCTTCCCGTCGTGGCCGAACCCCCGACCGCCCCGACCGCCCCGGCGGTCCCGGCGCTGCCCCCGGTGCTGTCCCCGCCCGCTCCCGACAGCCTGCCCCCGCTCGGGATGCCGCCCGGGCCGCGGCTGCTCACCAGCCGTGTTCCGCTCGGTCCGCTCTCCCGGGTGCCGGCCCCGGTCCACACCCCGCTGACGGTCGAACCGCCCCTGGCCCGGCCCGCCCCGCTGGCGACCGGCGCGGCCCCGACGGTCCCCGGTTCGTCCACGTCGGAACCGCCCCTGGCCCGGCCCGCCCCGATGCTGTCGTCGGTCAGCCTGCCCGCCTTCGACCCCCCCCGGACGTTGCCCCGCTGGCCGGAACACGTCCCCGTCGGCCCGACCCCGCCCCTGGCCCTCGACCTTCCCCCCCTTGTCCCGCCCCCCTGACCTGAGCCGGGACCTGAGCCGGGACGTGAGTCGTGACGTGAGCCGGGACCTGGCCGGGGCGTGAGCCGGGAAAGCGGGCGGTCGGTGAGGTGAGGCGACCGGGGAGCCAGTGACCGAGGCGAGGCGAGGGCGAGTATCAGGCGGGCGGTGGCGCGAGCGCGGGCGGCGGAGCAAGCGGGCGGCGGGCGGTTGCGGGACGCCGTCAGGACCCTTCGATCTGCCGGATGGAGAATTGGGCGGTTCGCCTCAGGGGGTCGGGACCGAACCTGGCCGCCTCGCGCAGGTCGTCGAGGGCGGGTCTGGCGGGTGCCCCGATGCGTCCGAGGGCCTGGGCGGCGTAGACGCGGCAGTTCTCCTCGGGAGAATCGCCGGCAGGGGCGTCGGCCGGGTTCTGCGGCGGGGTGGGCCAGTCGTGCGGGTCGGTGGAAGGGTCGGTTGACCCGGCGGCGCGACGGGGCGGCGGGGTGCGGGCCAGGGAGGAGCGGGGCGAGCGGACGAGGCTCGCCAGGAAGGGGACGGCGGAGCGGGCCACCGGCCCCATCCAGCCGAGGGCCATGGCCGCCTCACCACGGACGAACGGGTCGGAGTGCTGCAGGTGGGCGATGAGTGTCGGCAGGGCGGGCGGGCCGATCTGGCTGAGGGCCTTGGCGGCCAGGCGGCACAGGACGATGTTGGTGCCCCGCATCGCCTCGGCCAGGGCGGGTACGGCGTCGGCGGCGTCGGCCCCCATGTGACCGAGCGTCTGGGCCGCGCCGGTCGCCGTCCGCGGGTCGGGGTCTTTGAGACTCTCGCAGAGGTTGGGCAGCAGCGGCCGGGCCAGCGGGCCGAGCCTCCCCAAGGCCCAGACCGCCTGCCGCCGCACGTACTTGTCCGGGTGGGTGAGCATCTCGGCCAGGGTCGGGAGCGCATCCGGCCCCATCTGACCGATGGCCTGGGCGACCGCTTCGCGGACCCGCGGCTCCGGATCGTTGAGGTGGGCGACCAGCTCGGGAAGCGCCTCACGGGCGAGCCAACCGAGTCGCCCCAGGTCTTTGGCGGCCTTCACTCGGTCTTCGGCCGATCGGCTCTTTAGGGTACTCAGGAGGTCCGGGAGCGGGTCGTCGGTCGTCATTCGGGAAGATCGCCGGGGGGACAACTAGTTGCTCCGTGCGTGCGTGCGGAGAGGCTGACGGAGCGAACGGCCGCCTCATGCGGACCAACGCAACTCTAGTTCATGCCGGGGCGGCGGCAACCGCCGCGGTGACGGTTTCGACCCGCGCGAACGATTGTGGCCGGGACTGAAACGATGACCGACGAGCCGGTCGTCGGTTCGCCGCTCGTCCTCGGCGCGGTTGGCGTCGGTGCCCGTCCCCCCGCCCCGACAGTCGTCACTACTCCGTCGTCACTACTCCGTCGTCACTTCAGGGTCTTGACGAACTCCAGCACTTCCTTGGGGTGCGTGGCCGGGGTGACCTTCTCGTAGATCTTGGCGATCTTCCCGTCGCCGTCGATGACGAACGTGACCCGCTTGGGGGTCTTGCCCGTGGGCGACGACAGGATGCCGAGTTCCTTGATGAGCTTCAGTTCCGTGTCGCAGAGCAGCGGGAAGGGCAGGTTGTGTTCGTCGATGAACTTCTGCTGCAGCTTCATGTCGTCGCCGCTGGCCCCGATGACGACCACGTTCTGCGGGAAGTCCTTGAGGGCGTCGCGGAAGCCGCACGACTCGACCGTGCAGCCCTTGGTCAGGGCCTTCGGGTAGAAGAAGATCACGACGGTCTTGCCCTTCAGGTCGGCGATCGAGACGGTCTTCTTGTCCTTGAGGTTGAGCTTGTCGATCTGGGCGGCCTCGAGGGCGACGGCGGGGAACGGGTCCCCGACCTTCACCTTGAGCATGGTGTCGTCGGCCCGGGTGATGACCCCGGCACAGGCGACGGCGGCCGCGATGACGGTGGCACGGGCGGCGAGGCGGAACATACCTGAACTCCGAATCAGGGGCAAAGGAACCGGACGGGCCGTGCGGTGGGAACCCGGACGGGCCGGGCTTGGGCATTGTGACCGGCCGGCCGGCCGACGGCAAGGGGCTGCCGGGCTGAGGGCGAGGGGGAAGCCGCCGGGCTGGGGTGGCCGAACCCGGTGCCGGTCTCCGGGGCGACACCGGGACGCCGGGACATCAGGACACCGGAATACCGGGACACCGGGACGCCGGGACATCAGGACGCCGGGACGCGCGGAAGGCGAACGGAGTCCGGACCGGTCACTTCTTGGCGGCCTGCTCGAAGTACGTCTTCGATTCCTTGACGCCCGGTTTGATCGTCGCCCCGCCCTTCTTCCAGTCGGCCGGGCACACCTCGCCGTGCTTCTCGAAGTGCTGCAGGGCGTCGAGTACCCGCAGGGTCTCGTCGACGCTGCGGCCCAGGGGCAGGTCGTGGATGGTGATCGCCCGCACGATGCCGCACTTGTCGATGATGAACGTGCCGCGCAGGGCGACGCCGCCGTCGAGCAGCACGCCGTAGTCGCTGCTGATCTTCTTGGTCAGGTCGGCGATCAGGGGGTAGGCCAGTCCGCCGAGGCCGCCTCGCTCCCGCGGCGTCTGGATCCAGGCCAGGTGCGAGTACTGGCTGTCGATCGAGCAGCCGAGGACCTCGGCCCCGCGGTCGTGGAACTCCTTGATGCGGTCGCTGAAGGCGACGATCTCGGTCGGACAGACGAAGGTGAAGTCGAGCGGGTAGAAGAAGAGGACGACGTACTTACCGCGGTAGTCGATGAGGCTGATCGTCTTGAACTCCTCGTTGACGACGGCGGTGGCGGTGAAGTTCGGGGCTTCCTTCTGGACCTGGGCCGGCATAGGGGTAACTCCGTGGTGTGGGTGTGGGCCGGCGGCATGCCGACCCCCGCTCACTTTATTTACGGAGCTACCCCGGTGTTTCCACCGTCGGCAGGGCCACCCGGGGCACGGCCACCGGCGATGATTCGAGCGACATCGGTTGTCGGTTGGTGTGGCCGACATCGGTTGTCGGTCGGTGTGGCCGACACGACTACTGTTATGGTATTCAGGGGGTTGCCGTCGTGACCCGGCGGAGCCGTCGCCAGGCCGTGGTACCAAGCCCGCCCAGGCCGACCAGGACGAGGCTGGCCGGTTCCGGGGTCGCCAGCGGGTCGATGTCGGGGCGGATGCTGATGGCGATGAGCGGCGGCTCGGGGGTGTCCACCGGGTTCCCGTCGCCGATGTCCCCGTCACCGCCGATCGGGTCGGGGTCGGTCAGATCGTCCTCCCCGGGGTCGTCGCCCGGCTCGTACAGGATCGGCAACAGGACGAACTTGCCTTCCCCGCCGCCCAGACCGATCACCCACCAGCCCCCTTCGGGAACCGTGACCCATCCGTTACCGAGGGGGTTGCCGTCGGGGTCGGTGAGTCCCACCGTCAACACGGAGGAGCCGTCGGTATCCGGGGAGGTCCAGTCGACGGAGAGCAGGTGGGCGTCCGGGGTCAGAACGCCCGGTTGGGGCGGACCCGAGGCGAGCGGGCTGCCAGAGAACTTTGGCAAGGCATTGGCCCCATAAGGCGGGTTGCCCGTGGCCGTGAGCGTGGCGTAGCCGTCGGTCGTGGGCAACAGGATCGGGGTGCCCGCCCCGGTGAAGAACGAATTCCCGCCGCCGGTCGTCGCCTGGGCCGTGAACTGGCCCGTCAACTGGTTCACCGCGATCGGCGGGGCGTGCGGGGTTTCGAACCAGAACTCGTCGTAATCCCAGGGGTCCGAACTTCCCGATAAGCCGGCCGCTAAAGATACCCAGAACCCGTCGGCCGCCGCCGTCGGACCCGGAGTCACGACACACGTCACGCCGACCACGACGAACCACGCCGTTACCCGACGCATAGGACACCCTTCCTGATACTCACGGGGCAGGATTCCATCCCGAACCGGGCGGCAAAATAGCTGGGGCACCTTGAGAAAAAAAGACGAATCGTCAGGTCCCGTGGACCGACCGCTCGCGTGGCCACCGGCCCCCGTTCCGGTTCTGCTTGCGGTTCCGATTTCCCGTGGCGGAGGGTGGCGACGGCGTGGCGCATGTGCTACGTTGAGCAGAGTTCGGATTGCCCCCGCGCCCAAACTGAGAGCCGCCCCGATGACCCGTACCGCACTGGCCGTGTGTGTGGGACTGCTGCCCGCCCTGGCCTTCGCCCCGGCCCAGGACAAGCCCGCCACCGGCTTCCTCGACCGCACCTTCAAGAACGCCGACGGCAGCTCCTCGCCCTACGTCGTCTTCGTCCCCCACGACTACAACGGCCAGAAGGAGTACCCCGTCATCCTCTTCCTGCACGGGGCCGGCGAGACCAAGACGGACAAGAAAGGCGGCAAGATGCCGGTGGAGGTCGGCATCGGCCCGGCCATCAAGAAGCGGGAGAAGGACTTCCCCTTCATCGTCGTGTTCCCGCGAGCCGAGGGCTTCGGTTGGGGGGCGGAGACCAAGAACGCCCAGCGGGCCTTGGCCATACTCGACGAGGTGATGAAGGAATTCAAGGTCGACCCGAAGCGGCAGTACCTCACGGGCCTGTCGATGGGCGGGATGGGCACCTGGAGCCTGGCCGTCGCCTACCCCGACCGGTTCGCCGCCATCGTGCCGATCTGTGGACGGGGCGACCCCAAGGCCGCCGCCAAGATCAAGGACCTGCCGTGCTGGGCCTTCCACGGCGACGCCGACACCGCCGTCAAGGTGGAAGGCTCGCGCGACATGATCGAGGCGATCAGGAAGGCCGGCGGCAACCCGAAGTACACCGAGTACCCCAAGGTGGGTCACAACTCCTGGGACCGGGCCTACGGCACCGACGAACTGTACACCTGGCTGCTAGAGCAGAAGAAGAAGTGACGTCAGGTGCGCCACAGGAGTGACGTGAGGTGCGCCACAGGAGTGACGCGAGGTACGCCACAGGAGTGATGTGAGGTGCGCGGGACCGACCGGTCCGCGGGGGTGGGGTGCAGTGGGATGAGAGGTGAGCCGCCCGCCCCGCTCGGGACGAAGGGTCGGCCGACCGTTGCGGACAGCCGGCCGTGGGTTGCGGACGACCGGCCGAGGTGAATTTCCCCCCAACCTGGTCCAACCTGATTCCGATTCCCAGGAGAACCGAGTGATGTCGAGATCCGTGAACCGTCGGACGTTCTTGGCCGGTACCGCGGCGACCGGGGCGTTGCTGTCGTTGCCCGCCGCCAGCTACGCGCGGGTCCCGAACGCGAACGCCAAGCTGCGGGTCGGCTTTCTCGGGGTGGGCGGCCGCTGCCAGCAGCACATCGACGTGATCCTGCAGATGCAGAAGGAGGGCCAGGCGGTCGCCCCCGCGGCCGTGTGCGACGTCTGGGACGGCCAGGTCGTGCCGGGGCTGATCAAGGGCCGCGGCCTGTACCCCTCGGCCGAGCGCTGCGGGCTGAAGCCCGACGACAAGGACCACGTCACCAAGGACTACCGCAAGGTCCTCGACCAGAAGGACGTGGACGTGGTCTGCATCGCCACCCCCGACCACTGGCACGCCCGCATGGCCCTCGACGCCATGGACGCCGGCAAGGACGTCTACCTGGAGAAGCCGATGACCAAGACGATCGCCGAGGCGATCGCCGTCGTCGATGCCGCTCAGAAGAGTAACAAGGTGATGACGATCGGCGTGCAGAGCATGGCCGACCCGACCTGGCTGGCGGCCCACGAGTACATCACGGCCGGCAACATCGGCAAGGTCATGCAGGGCCAGACCAGCTACTTCCGCAACAGTTCGGTCGGCCAGTGGCGGTACTACCCGCTGACCAAGGAGATGTCGCCCAAGACGATCGACTGGGACATGTGGCTGGGCCACCGCTTCAGGAGCGTCGACGGCGAGCCGCTCGGACCCAGCCCGCAGGAGATGCCCTTCGACCGGGCCGTCTGGGCCCAGTGGCGGTGCTACTGGCCGTTCGGCGGCGGCATGTACACCGACCTGTTCGTCCACCAGACGACGCACCTGATCGCCGCCATGGGCCTGCGCTACCCGGCCCGGGTGGTCGGGGCCGGCGGCTTGTACCTGGAGTACGACGGCCGCGACGTGCCGGACATGGCCACCGTCGTCGCCGACTACGACGAGGGCTGCCAGTTCCTGGTCACCGCCACCATGTGTAACGACGTGCAACTGGGCGAGATGATCCGCGGCCACCTGGCGACGATCAAGTTCGTCGGCGGCGGCGACTACCTGAAGGGCTTCGAGGTCTACGGCCAGAACATCGCCGGCGGCCCGGCCAAGCCCAAGGGCGACAACGGCCAGGAGAAGCCGGTCTACGTCTTCGAGAACCCCAAGTCCGGCAACGCCACCTACGCCCTGTGGCAGGACTTCCTCAACTGCGTCCGCGACCGCCGGCGCGAAACCCTCAGCCCCCCGGAACTCGGGGCCGCCGCCTTCGTCACCGTCAGCCTCGGCGTCCTCAGCTACCGCAACGGCAAGGTCTACTTCTGGGACAAGGACAAGCGGCTCGCTCGGGAAGCCGATGCCAGTTGGGCCGCCCGCTGGGAAGCCCGCAGCAAGAAGCGGGGCAAGCCCAACCAGGTCCTCGGCTGGAAGGCCGGGGACAAGGGCAGTCTGCTCACCCCGCCCCCTTACCAGAAGCTCGAAGGCCCGTGGGTCAACGGGCAGGACCCGGCCGGCGGCTGACAGCACGGTCGCACGGAAGGCCCGCGCCTCCCGCTCGGAGTCGGATCGTCGGCCGCAAGCGGGGGACGTGAGTCCCCCGTGACGTTTCCCCGCCCGCGGTGCCGGACCCGACTCAGTGCCGCATCCCGGCGTGCCTCGCGAGCAGCCCGTAGTTGACGAGCGTGGACCGGATGCGGGCCTCCCCGGCGTCGTCCAGCGGGCACAACGGCAGCCGCAACTCGCCCGTCCCGCGGCCCAGCAGCTTCATGGCCGTCTTCACCGGGATCGGGTTGGTCGCCACGCCCAGCAGGTCGCGGCAGAGCGGGAACAGCTTACGGTGCCAGCCCAGGGCCTCGGCGAAGTTGCCGGCCGCCGCCGCCCGCACCAGGGCCATCATGTCGCGGGGCACGAGGTTGCCGACCACGCTCACCACCCCCTTACCGCCCACGCTCATGATCGGCAGTGTCAGGCTGTCGTCACCGCTGAGGATCGTCACGTCGCACAGGGAGGCGATCTGCGAGGCCATGTCCAGTTTCCCGGTCGCCTCCTTGACGGCCACGACCGTGGGGCACGCCTCGGCTAAGCGGGCGATCGTCTCGGCGGCGATCTCCGACCCGGTGCGGCCGGGGATGTTGTAGACCACGACCGGCAGGTCCGTGGCCTCGGCGATGGCGGCGAAGTGGCGGAAGAAGCCCTCTTGGGTCGGCTTGTTGTAGTACGGCCCGACCTGCAGGGTGCCGTCGGCCCCGGCCGCCCGCGCCGCCTTGGTCATGCGGATCGCCTCCGCCGTGCTGTTCGACCCGGTGCCGGCCATGACCTTGGTGCGGCCGCCGGCCCGCTCGCAGACGAAGGCCACCACCCGCTCGTTCTCGTCGTGCGTCAGCGTCGGCGACTCGCCCGTCGTCCCGCACGGGGCCAAGGCGTCGGTCCCCTGCTCGCAGTGCCAGTCCACCAGCCTCCCCAGCTCGTCCCAGTCGATCTCGCCGTTCCTGAACGGCGTGACGAGGGCGACAGTAACGCCGGCGAACAACTCGCCTCGGGTGGCAGCCATGGCAGTCTCGCGTGACCGGACTCGGGGTGCGGAAGTGTCAGGTTAGCAACCCGCTCGGGCAACGGCGAGCGGCGGGTGCCGGCCGACGCCGGTTGCGGTTTCCGGTTGTGGTTTCCGGTTGCGGTTTCCGTGCCAGCGTCAGCCCGTCGTGTTGATAAAGAGGGGCGTTCGTCGCCACCGTGGGTTCCGGTCACAGTTTCCGTGCCAGCGTCAGCCCGTCGGCGAAGGGCAAGAAGCAGAGTGACACCCGGCTGTCGTGGAACAGCTTGGCGTTCAAGGCCCGGATGGCGACCGTGTCCGGGTCGTTGGCCGCGGGGTCGGCCACTTTGCCGTCCCAGAGGGTGTTGTCGACGGCGATCAGTCCGCCCGGCCGCACCAAGCTCAGGCACCGCTCGTAGTACAGGTCGTAGAGGCCCTTGTCGGCGTCGATGAAGGCGAAGTCGAAGCGGCCGGCCTGGCCGGACCCCAGCAGTCCCGCCAGGGTGTCGGCGGCAGCCCCCAGGCGCAGGTCGATCCGGTCGGCCAGCCCGGCGGCGGCCCAGTGCCGGCGGGCCACGGCGGCGAACGACTCGTTCACCTCGCAACACACCAGCGTGCCGTCGGCCGGCAGCGCGGAGGCGACCCAGGCCGCCGAGTAGCCCGTGAACGTGCCCACCTCCAGGCACCGCCGCGCCCCGAGCAACTGCACCAGCATCGCCAGGAGCGGCCCCTGTTCGGGGGCGATCTGCCACTCCGCCTCGGGGATCGTCGCCGTTTCCTCCCGCAAGGCCCGCAGCGGCTCCGGCTCACGCAGGCCCACGGCCAGTACGTACTCGTAAAGCCGGTCGGTGATCGGCGTCGGCCGGACGAAGCTGTTCATGGTCCTGGCTCCGGTTGCGGCGGCGGCGCGTCACGCCGCGGGCCTGTACAACGGACTGCGGCGAGGCGGACTGCGGCGAGGCGGCCCCGACCGACCCGTGTGGTCATCCCTCGTCGAGTGGCCATCCTTCGTGGCGAGGCTCCGGGCATGGCGACCGGGACGACGCTACTGTTCGTGTACGGGACCCTGAAGCGGGGGCAGCGGAACCACCGGCTGCTCGCCGGCCAGCAGTTCCTCGCCGAGGCGGTCACCGAGGCCCGCTACCGGCTGGTCGACCTCGGGCCGTACCCGGGGCTGGTCCGTGACCCGCTCCGGGGCCTGGCGGTACGCGGCGAACTGTGGGCCGTCTCCCCCGCCTGCCTGGCCGAACTCGATGACTTCGAGGAGGTGCCACGGCTGTTCGTCCGCGAGCCGGTCGCGGTCGTCGGTCGTGCCGGGGCGGTCTTCGCCTACCTGCTGAACGTCCCGCTGCCGCCGGGTGTGCCGAGCGGCGACCGCTGGCCGCTACCCCGGTCCTAGCGGTCCTCAAGGTCCTAGGGGCCTGGGGCACCGCCGCCGCCCCGAGGCTCGGTTCACAGTCCCAGCACGTCGTCCATGGTGTACCGGCCGGCCGGGCGGTTCGCCAGGTACTTGGCCGCCAGCAGCGCCCCGCGGGCGTAGCTGTCGCGGCTGTGCCCCTTGTGGACCAGTTCGAGCGTCTCGCCCAGGGTGGTGAAGATGACGGTGTGTTCCCCGGCGTTGTCGCCGCCCCGCACGGCGTGAATACCGATCTCGTCGGCCGGTCGCTCCCCGAGCAGCCCCTCGCGGCCGTGGACGAACTTCCCGCCCTGGACCTCCCGGACGATCTCCGCGAACCGCAGGGCCGTGCCGCTGGGCGAGTCCTTCTTGAAGCGGTGGTGCCGCTCGATGATCTCGACATCGAAGCCCTTGCCCTTGAGGGCCTCGGCCGTGAGCCGCGTCAGCTTGAACAAGAGGTTCACGACCAGGCTCAGGTTCGGAGAGAACAGGACGGCCGTCTGGTGGGCGGCCGCCTCGATCTCGGCCTTCTGGGCGGCACTGTGGCCGGTGGTCCCCACCACGATCGGGATCTGCCGCGACGTGCAGACCGGCAGCACGGCCATGGTGCCTTCCGGGGCGGAGAAGTCGATCAGCACGTCCGGCTTGGTCCCCAGCGGCAGGTCGTAGGTGATCGGCACGCCGACCGGGCCGACCCCGGCGACCTCCCCGGCGTCGCGGCCCTGCACCGGGTTGGTCGGGGCCTCGAGGGCGGCGACCAGTTGCACGGTGTGGTCGTCCTTCGTCAAGGCGACCAGGCGCTGCCCCATCCGCCCGCCCGCCCCGTTTATGGCGATGTGAAACTTCATGGTGTCGGCTCGCTCGATGGTGTCGGCTCGCTCCTCGGGAACGTGGACCCGGACCGCCGTCCGCTGTCCTGACCGGCAACCGGACACACCGCCGGGTGTGCGGCCCCGCCGGGACCCGGTACGGGTCGGGCGACTCAGAACTGTCGCAGGAACCGCAGGTCGTTCTGCCAGAACAGCCGGATGTCGTCGATGGCGTGCCGGAGCATGAGCATCCGCTGCGGCCCCATGCCGAAGGCGAAGCCGGTCACTTCTCAAACGACCGGAGCCAAATGTACGTCTGAACCATCTTGATTCGAAATCGGTAACTTCCCGGCGTGTCCATCGGCTTGATGACACTCAGTTTCTTAAGTTTCTGGAGAAAGTTGTCGAGTTTCCGCTTTTCTGAGTCGCTGAGTTTGGCCGCTAAATCCTTTCGGGTGAACTCCTCCCGTAATGGCCCCAGGTCGTCGGCCAGTTTCTTCAAGATTGATTGGTAGTCCTTGCTCTGGATGGCATCATAGATTTGCGCGTCCACGAACTTTCGCCCGACCTCCCTGGAGGCATCCAACACCCCTTTCATCGCGGTGGGCTCATCGACGCGCTTGTCCTTCACTAACCAAAACACATTTTCCCCGACCGTGTGCATGATCTTCGGGAACCCGGCCGAGGCGAGCGTCATTATCCTCATGGCACCGGGCTCGATATCGATACCAACTGAATCGAAAGCCTTGCGGAAGAAGTCGGTCATCTCCGGTTCGCTCATCGGGTGGATGTCCACCACGTCGAACAACCGGTCGGTCGGGGGGTGGCACTCGATCAACTGTTTGCGGCGTTCCTCGGTGCCGCAAAGCATCAGCAACAGCGGGACCGGTTCACGACTGACGGCGTTGGAATCGATGAGGGATTTCAAAAACGGCGAGAACTCCGGGACGGCCGCGAGGCCGTTGATCTCGTCGAGAACCAGGAAGATTCCTTTACCCTTCTTGACGTCTCTGTAGCGGTTGAACACCTCGCGGAGGAAGGTCAGGAGTTGCTGCGCGGAAGCCAGTTTCGGGGCGTCCGTCTTGATGGCCTCGAGGTTCACACCGAACCCGAATAGGTCTTGCTTGCCGATGTACTTTGCCAACCAATTCAGGATCTGCTCTCGCCACGTCGGGTCGTACAGGCCGCTATTCAGGGTTCCTTCCAGCACGACGGTGGCGAGGTCGGTCAGGGTTCTTGCCCCGCCCAGGGAGGTGTAAATGCCGATCAACCCGTGGTCCCGCTGAGCGATCGTTTGCAGGAAGTGGGCGATCGAACTCTTCCCGATCCCGTACTCGCCCTGCACGAAAAATGCCGTCGGCTTGCCGAGGGCCGTTTGCCCCACGCCGCGCTGGAGCAACCGGTCGATCTCGGCACGCCGGCCGGTGAACAGTTCGACCGGCACCGGTTGGCCCGGGTTGAACGGGCTGCGTCCTTTGAGTTCGCCGGTCATTGTTGCCTCAGAACTGTCGCAGGAACCGCAGGTCGTTCTGCCAGAACAGCCGGATGTCGTCGATGGCGTGCCGGAGCATGAGCATCCGCTGCGGCCCCATGCCGAAGGCGAAGCCGGTCACCTTCGACGGGTCGTAGCCGCCGGCCCGCAGCACGTTGGGGTGGACCATTCCGGCCCCGAGGATCTCCAGCCAGCCGGTGCCCTTGGTGAGGCGGTCGCGGTTCGGGTCGTCCTGGGGCCAGTCGATGTCCACCTCGATGCTCGGCTCGGTGAACGGGAAGTAGCTGCTGCGGAACCGCACCCGCCGTTCGGGGCCGAACATGCGGCGGGCGAAGGCGGTGATGGTGCCCTTCAGGTCGGCCATGGTCACGCCCTCGCCGATCACCAGTCCTTCGACCTGCAGGAACTGGATCTCCGACCGGGTGCTGATCGCCTCGTTGCGGTAGCACATGCCCGGCAGGATGGCGCGGACGGGTTTGCCGGCGGCCTGCCGCATCACGTGGATCTGGCCGGGGCTGGTGTGGGTCCGCAGCACGACGCCGGGGGTGGTCGTGAAGAAGGTGTCCCACATGTCGCGGGCCGGGTGGTGGGCCGGCATGTTCAGCAGCTCGAAGTTCAGCTCGTCGGTCTCGACCTCGCGGGTGCGGTACACCCGGAAGCCGAGTTCGGCGAAAATGGCGCAGATCTGCCGCAGGACCTGGGTGGCGGGGTGGAGTCGGCCGCGGGGCCGGGGACGCCCGGGGAGCGTCACGTCGAGCGGGTCGGCCGTCAGGCTGGCTTGCAGGGCCTTCTCCTTGGCCTCCGCCAGCGCCGCCTCGTACCGCTCCGTCAGCACCGCCTTGAGCCGGTTCACTTCCTGCCCGTAGGCGGCCTTCTGGTCCTTCGGGATCGTGGCCAGCTTGCCGAGGGCCGCCTTCACCAGCCCCTTGTCGCCGAAGTACTGCGTGTTCCAGGCCCGCAGTTCGGCCTCGTCGGCACAGGCCGCGAGCTGGGCGAGGGCTTGGGCTTCCAGGGTCTTCAGTTCGTCGGTCGGCGTGTCGGCCATCGGTCGCTTCTCGGCACGGACTTCTCGGCACGGACTTCTCGGCACGGAACGGACGGGTCACGGCTTCCGCTGGGGACAGGATATGATCCCGGCGGGTTGGCGTTGAGATGAGTCGTCGGCCGGTGCCGTCGTCGTCCCGTGGTCCGGCCGGGTCGGCTGGCCGTGTTCAGGGCACGCTCAGGGAGCGACCGTTGTCCTTCGGGCCGAGGCCCAGCAGGAAGGGGGCGGCCCGCTTCGCCCAGTCGGTGGCGTTGGGGTAATGGCCGGCTGCGTCGGCCCAGACCTGCCGGAGCATGTCGGTGTCGATCACCCCGGGGTTGAGGGGCACCGCCGCCAGGCCGCGGGGCAGTTCCTGGGCCAGGGCCAGGGTAAGCCCTTCCACGGCGTACTTGCTGGCGCAGTACGGGGCCACGTCCGGGGCGGTGCTGCGGCCCCAGCCGCTGGACAGGTTCACGATCACGCCGCTGCCCCGCTTCACCATCGCCGGTACGAAGGCCCGGACGACATGGAACACCCCCTTGATGTTCACGTCGATCACGGCGGAGAACTCCTCGACCGGGACTTCCCAGAGCGGGGCCGGGGTGTTCATCAGGGCGGCGTTGTTGATGAGCAGGTCGGGCGGGCCGAGTGCGGCGAGGACGGCGGCGGCCCAGTCGCGGACGGCGGCGGCCTCGGTCACGTCGAGCGGGTCGAACCGGTGCGGGGCCGGGAAGGCAGCCCGCAGTTCCTGCACGTGGGAGCCGTTACGTCCGCAGCCGACCACGGTGTGACCCGCGGACACGAACGCCGGGACCAAGGCCCGGCCCAGCCCCCGGGTCGCCCCGGTGATGACGATGAGCTTACCCATGAACGGTGTCCTGGTGGGCGTCGGGGATCGGGTGTGCGGCGTCGGGCGGGGATCGGGTGTGCGGCGTCGGGCGGGCGGTGCCCGGCGTCGTCGTGGCTGGTCGGGCGAGGGCCGGTCCGGGGTCGTGGCCCGGCCGGCCCGGGCCGGGGGCGCGGCGGTCGGGTCGGGGGCCTGGGGCACTTACCGCCGGCGGATCGAGACGCTCTTGAGCAGCCGCTCGACGGTGGCCTTGTAGTCGTCCGGCACCTCGGCCAGGCTCTTGACCTCGATGGTCTTCTTATCGCCGTCGGAGATGACGATCTTTTCGACCCGCGGTCCGTCGCCGTCGCCGGCGGTGTCGCCGGTGAGGGTGTACTTCACGCCGTCCTGCACGGCCTTGATGGTGAAGCGGCCGTTGATGACGCTGACGCTGACGCTGTTGGCGTTGCCGCCGAAGGCGTTGCCGCCCCCGAAGCCGTTGAGGGGCTTGGGGAAGAGCGGGAGTTCCGGCAGCAGGGGCTGGGGGGCGATGTCGCCGGGTTGGCGGGGGTCGGCCTCGGCGGCCGCGGGCAGTTCGACGGCCTTGAACTCGACCCGTTTGCCCTTGCGCAGGACGACGAGGTCGACCTTGTCCCCGGCCTTGACGGCGCTGACGCGGTCGGCGAGGTCCTCGGGGTCGTCGCTGACCGGCTTGCCGGCGAACTCGATGACGATGTCGTTGGGCTTCAGGCCGATCTTGTCGGCTACCGAGCCGGGGATGACGGCGGTGATCGCTACGCCCTGGCCGTCGAGGTTGAGTTGCTCGGCGGTGATCGGGGAGAGGCGTTCCATGCGGATGCCGAGGCGGAACCGCTCGGGGGCACGCCCCGGTCCGAACTCGGGCAGGATCTGCAGGGGATCAACGAGCCGGCCCCGGCCACCGAGGCCGGCCAGCGCCGTGAGCATGAGTTCCTGGGCCTCCTGCAGCAGCTTCAGGGCCTCGGCGTCGGTCGGCTCCTTGGCCAGCAGCTCGAGGGCCTTGGTCCGCAGCTCCTGGGCCTTCTGGAGCAGTTCGCGGTCGACGCCGCGGACCCGCGGCATGGCGGGGAACTCGGGGAAGACGGGCAGGGCCTGGGCGAAGGGCGGCGGGACGGGCCTGGGTTTCGGGTCGGCCGGGTCGGCCGGCTGCGGCAGCGGCTTGGGCCGGGCCAACTCCTGCCCGGTCAGGGCCTTCTCGAGTCGGCCGAGGTGCGTGCGGATCTCCTCGACGTCCTCGCCCTTGCGCGCGGCCGCCTCGACGGCGTTGCGGAGGGCGACGAGTTCGGGCGGGGCGGCCACCGTGCTGCCGGGGGCCGGGGCCTTCCAGTCCTTGCCGACGCTCTTCTCCAGCGCCTCCAAGGCCCGGGCGATCTCCTCCACGTTCCCGCCCCGCTTGCTGGCGGCCTTCACCGCGTCACGCAGCTCGGAAAGGTCCGGTCCGGTCGGTTCCTCGGCCGAGGAGAACCGTAGTCCCGCACCGAACGACAGGGCGGCGAGACCGGAGACGATGACTGCCGCGAGGAATCGGTGGGTCAGGTTGGCCATGTCTGGGCCTCCTTGGGGTACAGTTGGGGCCTACAGTTGGGACCTATAGCTGGGTTGGGAACCTATAGCTGGGACCTATCGCTGCTAGCTGGGGCCTACCTACAATCGCTGCTAGCTGGGGCCTAACTACAGTTGGGACCTCTAGCCGGGGCGTTTAGCGGGGACCGATACACCGATACCGATACGGGTGGGACAGGTGCGGCCACGCGGCGGGTGACACCACCTGGACGACAGCTCATGGGTGTGTGTAATTGAAGCACATCGCGGCCCGCAATGCCAGCACGACCGGGCCGGTCGTTACACCGGGTACAGGTCTATTAAGTTATACAGGCCACCAGGTGTCGGGATGGCCGGGGGACCGACACACCGGGCCGGCGGTGACGGCGGGGCGGGTCAGGCGGCGGCGCGGCTGGCGGGGCGACCCCGGACGGCGTCGAGGTAGCCGAACAGCTCCGTCTCGAAGCGGTCGCGGCGGAAGCGCAGGGCCTGGCGGCGGGCGTCGCGCGGGTCGAACCGGTCGGCGTGGGCCTCGAAGCGTTCCAGGGCGTCGATGAGCGAGTCGGGGGTCTGCTCGGCGAAGAAGACGCCAGTGGGGTCCGGGGCCGTTCCCAGGGGGCGAACGGTCTCGGTCAGTCCGCCGCGGCCGAACCCGATCACCGGGCAGCCACAGGCCTGGGCTTCCAGCGGTACGATGCCGAAGTCTTCCTCGCCGGGGAACAGCAGGGCCTTGGCGCGGCGGAGGTGGTCGCGGATGACGCCGTCGGGCTGCCAGCCGAGGAAGGTGGCCTGGGGTCCGGCCGCCGCCTTCAGCCGGGCCAGTTCCTGACCGCTGCCGATGACGACGAGTCTGCGGCCGAGCCGGCGGCACGCCTCGACGGCCAGATCGAACCGCTTGTATGGGGCCAGGGCCGAGACGACCAGGTAGAAGTCCTCGCGGGGCTGTCCCGAGGGGGTGTAGAAGTCGGTGTCCACCGGCGGGTAGATGACGGCGGCGTCACGGCCGTAACAGTCGCGGATGCGGCGGCGGACGGTGTGGCTGATGGCGACGAAGTGGCTGACGCGGTCGGCGGTGCGGCGGTCCCAGCGGCGGAGGCCGGCCAGCAGCAGGTCGACGGCCCGGGCCTTCAGCCCCGCGAGCCAGCCGTCGGCCCGGAAGTACGAATCCTTCAGGTGCCAGGCGTAGCGCATCGGGGTGAAGCAGTAGCAGACGTGGGGCACGCCGGGGGGGGGCACGGCCGACTTGGCCACGGCATGACTCAGGCTGACGACGAGGTCGGCAGCGGTGACCCGCCAGCCGGCCGCCAGCGGCATCAGCGGCAGCAGGTAGCGGTAGTAGCGCTCGACCCCGGGCAGGCGGTTGAGGAAGCTGGCACGGATGCGGGTCCGCTCGATGGCCGGGGCCACGCTGCCGGGCCGGTGCAACAGCGTGAACAGGCGGGCGTCCGGCCAGCGGCGGCAGAGCGGCTCCAGACACTTCTCGCCGCCCCGCATCCCGGTCAGCCAGTCGTGAACCAGAACGACCCGTTCGCCGGCCATGCTCCACCTCGAAGGGCCACCCTCCACCTCGAAGGGCCACCGGTGGGTGTGGGGGTGTGCGTGTGCGACGACCCCCGACCACTCGGCCGCCTCGCCTTGCTCGGCCACTTTGCCTCGTTCGGTCACTAGGGCCGCAGAGGGGCCAGAGTGTACCGCCGGTCGGCCGCCCGGAAAAGCCGGAAAAGCGGGGGCGGGGCAGGACAGGGGACACGGCGGGGGGAGCAGTCGCGGCGGGTCGCAGGCGGGTCGGTCGGGGAGGGGCGCGGGGCAGGGCGGTCGGGGTTGGCGGTCGCGGCGGGGGAGCGGTCGCGGCGGTTGTCACCCGGGCGGATTGCACGTCGCGGGCCATCGTTGTAAGTTGAAAGCAATTACGACGCGCTTCTTGCCGGGGCGAAACCCCGACCCCGCTCCCGGAGTAATCTCTCCATGCCCTTCACGCTGAACATCGGCAAGTGCAGCTTGCTCGGGAACTACCGTGAGAACAACGAGGACTCGATCGACGTCAAGGTCTTCCCCGATCTGACGGTCACGATCGTGGCCGACGGCATGGGCGGGCAGCAGGCGGGCGAGGTCGCCAGCCGCCGGGCCATCGACATCATCCCCCGGGAACTCCGCAAGAACCTGACGGCCCACCTCAACGGCGAGGGGGTCAAGAACGTCATCCGCCGGGCCATCGTTCAGGCCAACGAAGAGATCATGGCGATGGGGGCCCTGGACAAGGACATGAAGAACATGGGCACCACCGTCGTGATGGCGATCTGGCGGAAGGCCGGGGAGGTGTTCGTCGCCGGCGTCGGCGACAGCCGCTGCTACCTGATCCGCAACAAGAAGGCCCAGCAACTGACGATCGACCACTCCCTGGCGCAGGCCCTCGTCGAGGCCCGCACGATCTCTCCCGCCGAGGCCAAGGAGCACCGCTTCCGCAACGTCCTGTGGAAGTACCTCGGCAGCAAGGAGGTGGGCGAAGGACCGGAGGTCACCGTCGTCCCGATCCAGGCCGGCGACCGCTTCCTCCTCTGCACCGACGGGCTGACCGGGGTCGTGCCCGACGAGCAACTCGCCTCGGAGATCAGTTCCGCCACCGACATGCAGCAGCTCGCCGAGCGCCTCGGCCAACTCGCACTCGACCAAGGCTCCCGCGACAACGTCTCCTGCATCGTCTTCGAGGTGCAGGAGGGCTGAGGTTGAGCTACACGAGGTCTGAAGGACCGGGGTCGGGAGGACCGGGCTGACCGGGGCCGGGCTCACCAGTAGTCACCAGTAGGTGTGCGCGGTCGGCTTGATGACCAGCTCGGGTACCGACACCCGCGGCGGCAGGGTGGCGACGAACAGGATGGCCTCGGCCACGTCCTCGGGGCGCAGGATCACCGCCCGCTGCTCGTCGCTCACCGGCTTGGGACGGGCGGCGAGGATCGGCGTGTCGATCTCCCCGGGGTAGATGTTGCTCACCCGCACCCCGCTGTCCTTCTCCTCGTTCGACAGCACCAGTCCCAAGGCCCCCATGCCGAACTTAGCCGCCACGTAAGCCGCCCCGCCCAGCGGGTTGGCCCGCTTGCCGGCCACCGACACCACGTTCACGATCACCCCGTCCCGGCGGGCCAGCATCTGAGGCAGGACGGCGCTGGTGCAGTAGAACGCCCCGTCGAGGTTGGTGCGGATCACGCGGTCCCAGTTGTCCGGCGTCAGTTCCCGGAGCGTGCGGTCTTTGATGTTCAGGCCGGCGTTGTTGACGAGGATGTCGACCCGGCCGAACGCTTCCGTCGCCTGCCGGATCAGCGAGCGGCACTGGTCGGCCCGGCTCACGTCGGTCGGCACGGTGCGGACCGCGTCGGCGGCGTTCAGCTCGGCGGCGGCGGCGACCAGCTTGGCCGCGTCCCGACCGGCGATCACCACCCGGGCCCCCTCCTGCAGGAAGCGGGCGGCGGTGGCCTTGCCGACCCCGGAACCCCCACCGGTGATCACCGCCACCTTGTCGCGTAGCCGGGACATCCGCTCCTCCCCCTGCCGTTCCCTTGCCGTTCCCCTGGCGTTTCGCCTGGCGTTCGCCGGACCGCCCGTTGGCCTTCAGCCGGCCCGGCTCCGTATGCTACTGTCTATACTTACGGGCCGGGCCGTGTGCCACCGGCCGGCTCCGTGATCGTATCGAGGGGTTGTGACGATGAACCCGGACCTGCGGCGACGAACCGACGAATTGTGCGCCCGGCTCACGCAACTGCGGGACTCCCTTTGACATCCCCGGTAAGACCGCGGTCCGCGACGCCCTGGAAGCCAAGCAATCGCAACCCGACTTCTGGAACAACCCCGAGCAGGCCCGGAGTGTGATCGGGCAGCTCAAGGTGTGCAACGCCCTGCTGAAGCCTTACGAGGAACTGGTCGCGGCCGCCGACGAGATCAAGGCCATGGCCGAACTGGCCGAGGAGGACGCCTCCTTCGAGCGCGAGATCGAGCCGGCCCTGGAGCGGGCCGAGAAGCAGTACGAGGCGTTCGAGCTGCAGGCCATGATGAGCGGCAAGCACGACGCCGCCAACGCCCTGGTGTCGATCAAGCCCGGTGCCGGCGGGACCGACGCCTGCGACTTCGCCCAGATGCTCTTCCGGGCCTATACCCGCTGGGCGCAGCGGCACGGCTTCTCGGTCGAGGACGTCGACGAGGAACCGAACCTCGAGGCCGGCATCCAGAGCGTCTCCTTCAAGATCGTCGGGCCGTATGCCTACGGCTACATGCAGAGCGAGGTCGGCGTGCACCGCCTGGTGCGGATCAGCCCGTTCGGCAGCGGCGACACCCGGCAGACGTCGTTCGTGGCCGTCGACGTGCTGCCCGAGATGGACGACGACATCGAGATCGTCATCAAGGACAGCGACATCGAGTGGAGGCACTTCAGCACCGGCGGCCCCGGCGGCCAGCACCAGAACAAGACCCAGTCCGGGGCCCTGGCGATCCACAAGCCGACCGGCGTGCGGGCCGAGAGTCGCATCCACAAGAGCCAACTGAAGAACAAGGAAGAGGCCCTGAAGCTGCTCAAGGCCCGGCTCTATGCCATCGAGGAGCAGAAGCGGATGGGCGACGTCATCAAGCACTACGACGCCAAGGGCGAGATCGCCTTCGGCTCGCAGATCCGCAGCTACGTCCTGCAGCCGTACACCCTGGTCCGCGAGGAGCGGGAGGGGATCGACGTCAAGACCCCGGCCGTCAACGAGGTCCTCGACGGCGACTTCGACCGGTTCATGCACGCCTACCTTCGCTACAAGACCGCCCGGGCCAACCAACTCAAGAAGTGATCAAGAAGTGACCCGGCCGGACATGCCGCCCCGCTGCCCCGCCTGCCCCGGCCGAACCGCCATGCCACGCACCTTCGACAGCCCCGACCTCGCCGCCACCGAGGCCTTCGGCCGCCGACTCGGGCAACTCCTGTTCCCCGGGGCGGTCGTCGCCCTCGTCGGGCCGCTCGGGGCCGGCAAGACCTGCCTGACCCGGGCCGTCGCCCAGGGGCTGGGGGTCAGCAACCCGGCCCTCGTGACCAGCCCCACCTTCGTTCTCATCCAGGAATACCCCGCCCGCCTGCCGATCTACCACTTCGATGCCTACCGCCTGAGCGGTCCCGACGAGTTCGCCCGGCTCGGGACCGACGAGTACTTCGCCGGCGACGGCGTCTGCCTCATCGAGTGGGCCGACAAGGTCGAACCGACCCTCCCCGCCGAGTACCTGCGGATCGCCATCGAGGTCCTCGACGAGTACCGCCGCCGGTTCCGGCTCACCGCCCGCGGTCGCCGCTACCAGGAGCTGCTCGACGAGTTAGCCGGGTGCCCCGCCCCGGCCCCGTCAGACCGTCAGACCTGAGCTTCCCGCAGCCGGGCCGCCAGCTCGTCGAGTATCTCCCGTCGCGGGGCCGCCCGCTCGGCCGTCATCCGCCTGACCCGCTCGTAGACCGCCCGGTTCAACGGGGCCGCCACGCCGTGCCGCTCCGCCAGCCGCAGCAGGTAGCCGGTGTAGTTGTCCAGTTCGGTCCGCCCCTTGGCGATCTCGCCGGCCATCGAGCAGTACGTCCCCCGCAGCGACGGCTCGAAGAACTTCGCCATCGCCACCGCCAGCCACCGCCGCCGCAGGATCCAGGCCACCGTCGCCGGGCGGAACGGCCCGACGGTGCCCAGGGGCACCCCGGCCGACTTCAGGATGTGGTAGTTCTCCCGGATCAGGGCGAAGAACAGCGCCCGGGCCGTCGGCACCGACAGGAGTTTTCCGTTGTCGATGCCGGCGGCGGCCGTCAGCGGGGAGATCGCCGCGTTGTACATCAGCTTCGTGTGCTTGATCGGACCGATCCGCGGGACGGTCACGACCCGGAACAGCCGCTCCCGTCGGGCCGACTCCCCCAGCGGGGCGAGCCAGTCCGGCTCACCGGTGGTGGGCGTCCCGTCGCGGGGTCCCAGGTACAGTACCCCCGGCCGCGTGATCCGTGTGTGCGGACGGTCGGCCGCGCACTGCGAGACGAACGAGGCGATCCCCTCGGTCGCGTGCCCGAAGGCGTCGAGGACCGGGTCGAAGCCGTTCTGCACCGGCACGACGGCCGCACCCGGGGGCAACCGGGCCAGCACGGCGGCGTTGTCGTAGCACTTGACGCACAGCAGAACGGTGCCGGCGGCGGGCGGTTGCCAGCAGCTAAAAGGCACGAAGTCGACCCGCAGGGGCGGTCGGTCGTCCACCCGCAGGCCGTCCCGTCGGCCCGCCCCGAGCTTGGCCGGGTGGGCCTCCACGACCACGACCGGCACCCCCGCCGCCCGCAGGGCGTAACCGATGGCACAGCCGATCCCGCCGGCCCCCACGACGTGTACCGCCTCCATACCCCGCCCTCGCACGGCAAGGCCCTGACCGCGGCCCGGTCCGTCCCGGCCGCCGCAACTTGAATCCGTATCCGGCCACTGGTAGGTTACGAGTTTGGGAAGTCGGTTCCCGTCGCCCCGCGGACGGTCGGTATGCCGCTGACCCTGGAACAGTACGTCGAACAACTCGACTCACGGACCGACCTGCCGTGGCCGGCCGCCCCCCCCATCGAGCCGGTCAAGGCCCGCCCCGCCCTGCAGCGGCTGCCGGTCCGGGCGGTGTTCTGGACGGTCTACGGCACCCTGGTGGCGATCCCCGGCGGGGAGGTCCGCTACGAACACGAGCACGACTTCGTCACCGACGCCGCCCTGGACAAGGTCATCAAGGAGTTCAAGATGTGGAACTCCATGAGCCGCAAGCCCGGGGCCCCGGCGGCCTACCTGAAGGAATTATTCCGCAAGGCCCTGACGATGCTCCGGCTGACCGGCGGGGGCGGCGAGAAGTTCCCCGAGGTGCAGGCCGAGCGGGTCTGGGACGACATCGTCCGCAAGCTGCAACAGAAGGAATACACCTTCGACACCGGCCTGTACGGCCCGCTGAGCGAGTACGTCAAGAAGATCGCCTACTTCTACCATGCCAGCATCCAGGGGACGGGGGCCTATCCGGGGGCCGCCGCCGCCCTGCGACTGGCGGCCGACCGTGGCATCGTGCAGGGCTTGCTGGGGGACGGCCAGTGCTTCACGCCGGGGCAGTTGCAGCGCTGCCTGCGGCAACAGGACCCGAGCATCGACCTGGCGGTGCTGGTCCCCCTCGGCCTGCGGGTGATCTCGGCCGACCACAAGGCCCGCAAGCCGTCCGACACCCTCTTCCGGGCCGCCGTCCAGGCCGCCGCCGCCCGCGGTATTGCCCCCGCCGAGGTCCTGCACGTCGGATCGAACCTGACGCGAGACATCGCCCCGGCCAAGAAGCACGGGTTCCGCACCGCCCTGTTCGCCGGCGACCGCCACAGCCTGGTCGCCACCCCCGACCAATTAAAAGACCCGGTCACTCGCCCGGACGTGCTGCTGACCGAGTTGCCCCAGGTGCTGGAGGTGATCCCCTAGTGCCCCGGAGGCTCGATGCCACCGACATCCGGCTGAGGAGGAGCCGCGTGCCCGCCGACCCCCCCCCCGTTGATCTCAACGCCCTGGACTTCACCCGCCTCGTGGCCGGCACCGAGGCCATCCGGGCCGTCAACCCGCACCGCCACGAGTTCGAGATGCTCAGCGGCATCCTCCATCTGGACCCGGCCCGGCACCTGGTCGTCGGCTTCAAGGACCTGGCCGCCGACGAGTTCTGGACCCGCGGTCACATGCCCGGCTTCCCGCTGTTCCCCGGCGTGCTGATGTGCGAGGCCGCCGCCCAGCTCTGTGCCTACTACTACACCACCCAGATGATCGGCGAACCGGGCATCCTGCTCGGCCTGGCCGGCATCGATGACGCCCGCTTCGTGCGGACGGTCCGGCCCGGCGAGCGGCTCGTCCTGGTCGGCGTCGGGGTCAAGATCCACCGCCGGCTCACACGCTTCCGGGTCACCGGGTTCGTCGCCGGCGAGAAGGCCTTCGAGGCGACCGTCAGTGGCACCCCGATCGGCAAGCTGGAGGACCTCCGTGGTGCGTAAACCCCGCCGGTTCACGTCCGAGGAACTGGCCCCGTACCAGTGGCAGTTGCCCCGCGTCCGCGAACGCGAGCCGGGCCTCACCCGCCAGACCGACGATACCGGACCCCCGCCCGCCTCCCCGCCCCCGCCGATCGACTGGGCCGCCCTGTTCGGCAACCCCAACCCCGTCGAGATCGAAGTCGGCATGGGCAAGGGGCTGTTCCTGCTCACCTCGGCCCTCGCCCGCCCGGACACCAACTTCTTCGGCATCGAGATCGTCCGTAAGTACCAGCTCTACGCCACCGGTCGCTTCGCCCGGCGCCAGCTCCCCAACGTCAAGACCGTCTGTGCCGACGCCCGCTGGGTGTTCCGCCAGTTCGTCCCCGCCGCCAGCGTGCAGGCCGTCCACGTCTACTTCCCCGACCCGTGGTGGAAGGCCCGGCACAAGAAGCGGCGGGTCTTCACCCCGACGTTCGCCGCCGACACCGCCCGGGTCCTGCGGCCGGGCGGCCGCCTCCTCATCGCCACCGACGTGGAAGAGTACTTCGCCGTCATGACCGGCATCGTCCGGGCCATGCCCGTATTCCGGGAACTGCGTGCCGAAATGAGCGCGGCCCCCGTCGAGGAGGCCGGCTACCAGACGAACTTCGAGCGCAAGGCCCGGCAGAAGGGTACCCCCGTCTGGCGGGCCGAGTACGAGCGGCTCGCCGGGGCGGACGGCGGGGCCTGATACGCCCGTGGCCGCCGCCCGCCCGCGTTCACGTCACTTCACGACTGGGCCGCAGCACAGGTCGCACACCTCGCAGCAGTCCACGCAGGTGCCCGTCGAGCAGTCGGGGCAGGGCGTGGCGCAGCACGGGGCGGTCACCTTCGCCGTGTTCGGGCAGCCGGCCCGAGTCGGTCCCGGGTTCGACGGCCCCTGAGTGCCGAACAGGTCGGTGCCGGCGTACAGCCCGTAGCCGGCCCCGCCCGCCACGACCCCGAGGATCGCGATCAGCTTGAACATCGTTCGCCTCCACGAAGGGTTGGGTTGAATTCTGTTGAAATCCGGTCGAACATCGGTCCGCGTGCGGTGCCGGGGCTGCCACACGCGCGTACGGCTCGGGACGCCGCAAGGCGGCATCGCATACACCGAATCCGACGGGGCATCAACAGCGCAGGACGTGGCGGACGAAGAGGGCTTGGTAACGGGTATCCACTCCGGCCCGTTCGGGCGGGTCGAGGCCACCGAGCAGGCCGAGGTGTTCGACGGGAAGGCTCGCCCGGCCCAGGCACGCGACGGGCAGGAATTCCCAGCCCCGCTCCGTGCCGGCCACCGCGGGGCGTGCGTCCGGTGAGGTGGGGGGTTGCTGCCCCGCGCAGCACGGGCACTGGTGGGGCTTCGGGGCGGGCTTCGCGGGTGCCGGGACGCTCGTTGCCGGGATACTCGTGCGGGGGGCGGTTTCGGCCGCGACCGCGCAACAGGGCTTCCTCGCGGGCACCGGCGGCTGGCAGCAGGCGGGCAGTGCGTCGAGCGGACGTGACGAGGTCGGTACGGCCCTGGCCACGCCGGTCGGGCAACCCGGGTCGGATGCCGCGGCCGTGCGGATCAACACCCGCAGCTTGCAGCAGCAGAGGGCCGGGGCGACCGTCAGGAGTACCGCCAGTCCGGTGTGCAAGAGGGCACGCATCGGCTGTATGGTACGGTCGCGGCGGCGGGAAAATCAAGGCGGACCGTCCGCCGGTGGGCATCGGCCGGTGGGGTCGGCCGGCGGGGCCGGGTTCAGAGCGTGCTGCGGAAGCGCCGGATCTTGTCGCGGTAGGCTTTGACCCGGTCCTCGTCGTTCTGGGCCTTGAAGACCTCGACGAGCCGGCACATGGCCTTGAAGGCGGCTTCCTTGTCGGCGTTGTAGACGGTTTCGACCCAGAGGAAGGCCCACATGGCGTCGCGGGGTTTGCCGCCGGCGAGGAGCAGTTCGCCGATCATGCTGAAGCCGGTGCCGCGGACGACCGGGTCTTTGGTGGCGGCGATCTTGGCCTCGATGGCCTTGGCCCCGTCGACGAAGTTGGCGTCGGCCCCGGCCTTGGCGGCGGTCTGGTAGATGTCGAGTCGGTCCTTGGTCGGTCCGGCCGGCGTGGCGGCGAAGAGGGTCTTGGCCGTCTCCAGGGCACTGGGGTAGAGCCTCTGGCGGACCTGGGCGTCGATCTCCTCGAGGCTGGCTTCGAGGCGGAGGTCGGCCGGCAGGTCGGCGTCCTTGCGGGTCAGGCGGTTCCAGATGCGGGCGGCGTCGTCGAACCTGTTCGATTCGGCCAGCAGTCGGGTGACGGTCTTGGCGGCCAGCCACACCTCCCAACCGGTCTTGTACTCGGTGACGAATCCGGTCCAGGCCTTGACGGCCTCGGCGGCTTGCTCGGCCCACTTCTCGTCGTCGCCGCTCTCGTCGGCCACGCGGGTGAGCATGAGGGCGACCTTGAAGTCCACGAAGCGTCGGGTCCGGTCGGGGGCGGTGCTGAGCTTCTTCTGCAGTTCCAGGTAGCCGTCACGGGCCTTCTGGTAGTCGGCCTTGGTCTTCTTCTCCTCGCTGGCGAGCAGGTTGAGCAGCACGTTGCGGTCGACGCCGGGCAGGTCGCCGGGGCTGACCTTGAGGATGTCGGCCGGGGCGGCGGTCGCGAGCAGTTTGCCGTCCGGGGCGAGGATCTGCAGGCCGGCGGCACTCAGCTTCAGGGTGCCTTCGTAGGTCTTGGTGCTGCCGTCCTTGCGGTTGAGGACGACGATCTTGTCGGGCGAGGCCGGCTGGCCGACGACCGACTCGACGAGCAGGGCCAGGCCGAGGAAAGACACGGCACCGCGGATGACCGAACGGATCATATGACTCCTCGTGACGAGCGGGGGTGGTGTTCGGACCGGGGGGGCGGTCGGAGCTTGCCGTGGCCGGTTGCGGTCGTGGCCGGTTGCGGTCGTGCCTGACCGTCCCCCCCCCGGCGGTCGGGTTCGGGGTCAATCGAGTTTCGGCTTGTCGAGGAAGAACTTGCCACCGGCGGCCTTGTAGGCGTTCTTGACGGCCGGCTGCTGTTCCAGCAACTCCCAGAAGCGGTAGGCGACCTGCGGGGTGATGATGCCCTCACCTTTTTTGTCGAGTTCGGCGATCTGGTTGGTCCGTTCCATGTTGGCGATCGACTGGCCGACCTTCTCGAAGGTGGCGTTCAGCTTGACGGGGTCTTTGACCAGTTGCTGGTTGGCGGTCACGAGGACGCGCTGGAGTTCGAAGTAGGCGTCGAAGAAGTTGCTGCGGGTCTGGCGGGCCTCCTCCCGGGGGGTGTCCGGGGTGATCCTGCTGGCCAGGGTGCGGTAGATCGAGAAGAGGGTGGTCCATTCCTTCTGGGCCTTGACCCACTCGGCGTTGGCGGCCTTGATGTCGGTGAGGCTGGCGGCCTTGTTCTCGTAGAGGGTGGCCAGTTCCTTGCGGAAGTCGAGGCTGCTGTAGCCCCAGCCGGGCTTCTCCGGGCTGCCCATGATGCGGAGGATGTGTTTCTCGGCCTCGTCGAACCGCTTGGCCGCCCGCAGGCACTTGGCGACGTACAACTGGGCGAAGCGGTACTCGCGGATCTCCTTGCTGAGGGTGCCGCGGACGTCCGGCGGGAACTCCTCGATCTTGCGGGTGGCCCAGTCGGGGGCACTGGGCGGGGGGATCTTGGCGAACTCGCGCAGCGCCTCGTCGTACTTACCGACCGTGAAGAAGGTCTGGCCGAGGAACAGCACGGTGGTACTCGGCAGTTCCTTGAGGGCGGTGAACTCGTTGAGCAGCAGGGCCAGTCCGGCCCCGAGTTGGTCGGCCTCGGTGTGGAGGTTCTGCTTGCGGAGTTCGGGGATCTGGGCGGCCAGTTCGCGGGCCATCAGTTCCAGGGTGCTCTGGTTGGCTTCGACGCCGCCGCCGACCGCCTTGAGCAGTTCGAGCATCTTCTTGGCCTCGTCCGGCTTGCCCTGCACGCACTGCAGCTTGAAGCCGACCATGACGACGTCGCGGCGGGTGCGGTCGATGCCGGCGGCCAGTCCGGCGATCTTGGTCTTCTGGGTGACGACGTCTTCCTCGTCGCCGGGTTCGCCCTGTCCGCCGGCCCACTGCTTCATGCGGTCGTCGAACAGGGGCCCGCGGGCGACGTCCTGGACGACCGGCTCGATCGCCTGGGCGGCCTGGCCCAGGTCCTTGGCGTCGACGAGCATCTTGCAGCGGACGTACAAGGCCCGGGTGCGGATGTCCAGGGCCAGGTACTTCATCTCCAGGCCGTCGAGGTTCAGGCCGTCGGGGAGTTTCAGCTTGTTGTCCTTGTCGGAGAGGGCGGCGAAGGTCGGGAGCTGGGCGAGGACCTCGTCGGCCAGGGTCAGGGCCGTGTCGTAGCCACGGGTCTTGGCCTCGCTCTCCGGGTCGGCCCGGGACTGGGCGAGGTACAACTGGGCCAGGCGGACGCGGGTAGAGATGTAGCCGCGGACCTCGTCCTTCAGGGAGTCCGGGGTGGGCTTGGTCAGGTTGGAGAGGTCGGCGACGGTCCGCTGGAAGACGGACTTCTTGCGTTCGGGCGGCACGCCCTCTTTGGTGACGAGGGTCTGGGCGATGAAGCCCTGGAGCTGGCGGGCGCTGTTCAGGGCCGTGTAGCCGGGGCGGACCTTGATGATCGCCTCGAAGGCCTGGTCGTGTTGGCCGTCGTCGAGCAGTAGCAGGGCGAGCCGGTGCCGGGCGGTGTCGGTGGCGGTGTCGTTGGGGTACTTCTCGTCGAGCAGGCGGGCGACGGCGATGGCGCGGTCGCGGTCGACCTTGCGGAGTTCCTGGGCGGCGGCGGTGGCCTGCTCGTCGGTCGGGTCGGCCTTGATGCTGGCGGCGGCCTGCAGGTAGCCGTTGAGGGCCATGACCCCGGCCGCGGCGCTCTTGCCCCCGGTCGATCTCACCGTGCGGGCGATGTGTTCGCCGAGAACGGCGGCCTGGTGCGGCTGGTCGGTGGCGTTGTAGAAGTACACCAGCCGGAGCAGGTTGTCGGTCACGTCGCCGGGGGTGTCCTTGTCGCTGGCCAGTTCGCGGGCGCGTTCGAGCAGGGCGATGATGCGGAACTTGCGGTCGTGGATCTCCCGCTCCAGGCGGGGCACGGTGGTGGCCCTGACGAGGGCGGCCCAGAACGGCCCGGAGTCGTCGGGGTCGTTTTTGGCGGCGGCCAGGGCTTTTTCGGCGTCGAACATCTTGCCCATCTGGATGAGGGCGGCCATCTGGGCGTCCTCGAACGTCAGGTAGCTCGCGGGGGGGGCGTCGGCCTCGCCGAGGAGCCGTCGCACCACCGCCAGGCGGTTGCGGGTCGCCCGCACCGTGTAGTCGTTGTCCGACTGGGTCAGGACGCGGTAGATCCTCTCGGCCTCCTGCAGGTAGCCGCGGGCGGTCGGGCTGGGCGGGGTCGGCTTGCCGTCCTTGGCGGGCGGCGACAGGGCCTGGGCTTGCAGTTGCAGGGCGAAGGCCAGGTAGTAGCGGGCGGCGAGTTCCTCGGTGGTCGGCTTGCGGGCGTTGCCGTAGCGGGCCAGCCAGGCCCGCAGTTCGTTCTCGGACGCCTTGAGCCGGGCCGGGCCTTCGGTGAGGGCGGCCAGGTAGTTGCGGCGGATCTGGAAGAAGCGGACGAGGCGTTTGCCGTCCTCGGCCTCGGGCCGGGGGGTCTTGAGGATCTCGGCGAACTCGGCGGCGGCGTCGTTGGGCTTGCCCTGCTCGGCCAGGATCTCGGCCATCCAGGCGCGGGCGATGTAGACGTTGCGGCTGGTCGGCGGCCCCTGGGCCAGCTTCTCGAAGGAGGCCCGCGCCTCCTCCAGGAACTTGTCGCGGCTGACCGTTTCCTTGGCCCCGGCGAGGATGAAGGTGTCGGCCAGGTTGTACTTGTTGATGGCGGCGAGCAGCTCGGCGTCGAAGGCCTCGCGGGTCAGGGCCTGCCGCGTCGCCGGGTCCAGGCCCGGCTCGTTCAGCTTGGCCTTGATCTGGGCCGCCGCGTCCCCGAACAGCTTCGAGGCCCGGTTGAACAGCGGCTGGGCCTTCTTGGCTTCCTCGGCCTGTTTGCTGCGGGCGGCGTCGTAGCCCGGCTCGTCGGGGCCGGGCAGTTCCATCCGCCGGGCCCGGTTCAGTTGCGCCTTGGCCTCGACCGACGTGAGCCGGGCCAGCGCCAGCGAGGCTTCGGCGGCCCGCGGGTGGTTGGCGGCGGTCGCCAGGAACGAGTTGAACCCCTGCTTCGCCTCCCCGATCATGCTCGTCCGGGTGCCCTCGTCCGGCTCGTCCTCGGCCGCCTCCAGCAGGCACTTGGCCCGCTCCAGGATCAGGGCCTGCTTGTCCAGCGGGGACAGCGGCTTGCCCTCGATTTCCTTGAGGTATTCCAGGGCCAACTCCGGCATGCCGGCCTCGCGGATGCCCCGGGCCAGATCCAGCGGGGACGGTGCCTGGGCCGACACCGGTGCGGTCGTGCCGGCCAGAACGACGCTGGCCCAGAACCACATTCGCGCTGTCATGGGGGTTGCTCCCGAAGCGAACGATCGGCGAACTCGAGCGACTTGGGATCCAATTAGATCGCGGCGGACCGTCGTTTGGTTCCACGCGGTGATTCTGCTGTGATTCTGACGGGGCGCGGACCCGCGTCAAGGGATTTGTCGACGGCCGGGAGCGAGGGGGTGGCGGTGATGGCGGTGATGGCGACGGCCGCTCGCTCCGGGGGTGAGCCGGTCCGCCGCTCGTCGTTCGTTGTGGTGAGCCGCTCGTCCCGGGGGTGACCCGGCGGTGAGCCGGCGGTGAGCCGGTCCGCCGGGGCTTGCCGCCACCCCTTGACCGGTCGCCGGGCGGTCACTTCCGCGGCGGGGCCGGCTTGGCCACATTCTTCTTCAGGACGTAGTTCTGGCCCGGCCCCTCCAGCCACTTCAGGAAGGCGTCTTTCATGACGGCGTTGAAGTCGACCGGCGGGGCCCCGGGCACGTTCACGACGGCCGGTTGGACCCAGCCGTCCTTCTCGCTCAGGCCGAGTTGGTAGAACGCCTGGATCGGGCTTAAGCCGGTCGAGTCGGGCCGGAACTGGTTCCCCCAGTCGCCGCCGGCCAGGGCCTGGAGGATGAGCCGGCTCTCCTCCGCGGGGATGGCCACCTGCTCGACCGGACCGCCGAGTTCCGGGAAGGCCCGGTACTTCATGACCAGGACGGCGGCGGCCTGGGCCCGCTCGTCGGCCTTGTCGCTCTTCAGGCCCTTCAGGGGGTCGGCCAGCACGGCGGCGATCCGCTTGACGGTCGCCAGGTCGTTCTGGCCCTGCTCGTCCTTCAGGTCCAGCGGCGGGTTCATCGGGGTGATGACGTAGACGTCGGCCGACGGGTGCTTCGTCAGGAACAGCACCAGCTCCTGCCCTTCCTTCAGCTCGGGGGTCCCCAGACCGCCGCGGACCGGCGGGCGGATCACCCCCACGGGGGGCTGGTTCGGGTTCTGCGCCGGCTTGGGCGGCGGCGGGAAGGCCACCTTCACCTCGGTCACCCGGCCGACGCCGATCAGGCCCTCGGTAACCTTGACCGTGGCGACCTTGTACCGGACCTTGTCCTCGGCACCGGCATAAGGTGACGGCAACTCGACCAGGTCCTGCCCCACGCTCGCGACCTTTCCGACCAGCACCGCATCGGCACTCAGGGCCCGCTGGGCCGGGGGCTTGAAGGCGATCCGCAGGGCGAGGGCCTCGGTCGGGGCACCGACCAGGCCGACGACACCGGCCACGACGACGACGCGAAGCAACAGCCGCATACGAGACTCCCACGAGGATGGTTCGAGGATGGTGCCAGGAAGGGGTGAGCAGACCACGCCCCTCCGGTTACGATACGACGATCGGGACCGGTCGGCGGATGGCCACGGCCCGAATTTTCCCGACCGTCGGCCCGGCCCCGGGTCGAGGGGAACAAGAGTCGAGGGGAAGTCGCCGTGTCCACGCCGCTCGCCAGCTTCGACCACACCGCCGTGCCCGAGACCCTGGAATTCCTCAAGCGGACCCGCTGGGAATTGCGTGAGCTGCGGCTGGCCCGCGTCTGGCCGGACCGGCTCCAGGTGTTCGACGTGAACCGGGAGTACTTCGAGGTCCGGGGGGTGGGCTTTGCGAACGCCGACGTCGTGCCCCTGTTGCGGGCCGTGAACGCGGCCTTCGACCCGGTTACGATCCACGACCCGACACCGCCCGGGTGTGAGTACAAGGAGTTCCCGACGGGTCGGCGACCCGCCTGGGCCGAGGACCGGGTGATGTGAGCCGCGAGCCTGCTGGCGGTGACTACCGTGTGAGCCTGGGCGGGAGCCTGCCGGCGGGAGCCTACCGGTGTTACGGGGTCGGGGCCGGGGGGGCGGGGCCGTCGGTCCCCCCCGCCGCCGCGGGACGCGAGACGACATAGATCAACAGCATGTTCCGGCCATAGGTCCGCACGTCCCAGGCGGTCGGGTCCGGCAACCGCTGTACCGGGAAGCGGTCCTCCGCCTGGATGCTCAGGACCGATCCGTCGGGGGCCTTGGCGAGCAGGAGGCGGACCACGCCCAGGAACTCGTCGGCCTTCTCGCTCAGGTCGAGGAACGGCGGGCTAAGGAACAGGTTGACGGGTTCCTGGCCCGGCGGGACCCAGCGCTCGGCCCAGCGGTATACGTCGGCCTTCAGCACCTGCACCTTGTCGGCGACGCCGAACCGGTCGGCGTGCTTCTGGATGTCACTGGCCTGGCGGGCGTCCCGCTCGATGAGCCGCGCCGATGTCGCCCCCCGGCTGACGGCTTCCAGGCCGACGACCCCGGTGCCGGCGAACACGTCGTAGAACACGCGGCCGGGCACGGCGTTACCCAGGATGCTGAACAGGGCTTCGCGCACCATCTGCGGCGTCGGACGCAGGCCGGCGTGAACGAACACCGTCAGCTTGCGGCCCCGCAGGCTACCGGACACGATGCGGACCTGGGTCTTCTCGAACATGGCAGAGCGGACCTGGGTCTTCTCGAACACGGCAGAGCGGCACGTCGCCGCACCGGCGAGCGGGTTTAGCGGACCCCACCGTGCTCGCGGGGTGGACCCCGCCGTACTCCCGGGGTGGACCCCGCCGTACTCCCGGGGTGGACCCCGCCGTACTCCTGTGTTCCCGTCACTATCCGCCGGCACTGTCGTCGCGGCAAGGGGGTCGTCCGGTCGTCACGGCCCCGGCTGGCTTACCCGCTGGCTTAGCCGCAGAATTACCCGCTGGTTTAGCCGTTGGCTCACCCGCTAACATACCCGGCCGGCCCGACTTCGGCTCAGGTAGGTGTGGTCCGGCTTCGGCTCAGGTGGGTCCGGTTCGGCTTCGGCTTCAGACTTCGTCACGACCCAGCAGGTGCCGGTTCAGGAACGCGAGGTACTGCTCTTCGGCGGCGGGCAGGCCGCCCCGCTCCAGCGCCAGTCGCCGGTAGTCGTCGGCCAGGAGCAGGCGGCGGGTGCGGTCGTGGCCGAACCGGGGCACGTTCACCACGAAGGCCGAGCCGGCCAGGCCCCAATCGGTCCGGCGGGTGGTCGGGTCGCGGTACACGCTCAGACTCAGGACCCAGCCGACCTTGCAGGCGAAGGTGAACATGGTGCTGGCGAAGTTCCCCAGCGAGTAAGCGATGAGGGCCTTGCGGGGCGGGCCGGCGGCCTCGAGCGTGGCGTGGTCGGCCAGCGGCCGGACCGCCTCCGGCAGCCTCCGCTCGTAGCCGTTCACGAACAATACCTCCAGCGGTTGCTGCACGTGCGGGTGCGTGCCCAGAACGAGGTCGGCCCCGGCCCGGACGATCGCGTGCCCCACCCGCATGACGGCCGGGTCCGGGTAGTACTCGAACTCGTAGCCCCAGTGCGGGGCGACGACCCGCAGGTCGCAGCGGTCGGCGGCCATGTCGGCCAGGACGCGGCGGATCTCGGGCAGGTCGATGACGGTATCGCCGGCGAACACCTCCGGCGGCAGGCTGTTCATGAAGACGTTCGGGGCCGACCCGCCGAAGTTGATGCCCCAGGAGGCGGCGTAGAAGCCGACCCGCAGGCCGTTCACCTCGAAGAGCGTGTACGGCCGCTGCCCCCGGTGGAACAGCACCCCGGAGTGCCTGATCCCCAGCTCTCCCAGCAACTCCTGCGTGTCCCGGGCCCCGACCTCTCCCCGGTCCAGGGCGTGGTTGTTGGCCAGCGACAGGGCCGCGAAGGTGTTGCCCCCGCCCGGCCGGCGGAACGACCGCACCAGGTCCGGGTGTGAGTTGTAGGTGAAGTAGTCCGGCAGCAGGCTGGGCACCTTGAACCGCGGCGAGATCGGGGATTCCAGGTTCCCCAGGACCGCGTCGTGGCGGTTCAGGTGATCGAGCAGGCCGCCGTCCAGGAACGAGTCCCAGCCGTCGCGGATCCACATGATGTCGCCGACCAGGCCGAGCCGGACCGACCCGCCGCCCGGGTCGGGCCGCTGCCGCCACAAGTGCCGCAACAACTGCCGCTGTGCCGCGAAGTAGCGCAGCTCCTCGGCCGGGGCCGTGTGCTTCTTCCACACCGACTTGCGGATGTACGACCCGGCATTCAGCACCGACTGGAAGAACGACAGGCCCTCGACCCGCAACTGCTGCCAGCGGGGCAGGCGGACTTCCGGCGTGAAGCGGTAGGGGAAGCGGTGCGACATAATCGGTCCCGGGTGCGGTCGGCCGGGCCAGATTGCCGGCCCGACACCCCCGCCACGATCCCATGATACACCATCCGGCACCCGCCGCGGCAGATCACCACCTCCCCCCGACCTCCCGTTGCTACCCGCCGTGACGGGCCGGACCGCTGTTACCGTTACCCCCTGTCGTTTGCCCGGGTCGAACCGTATGTCATCCCCCGGGGTCAGCACGGCCCGACGGCGGCCCGGGCCGGCGTCAGCACCGCCGGACGGCCGCAGTGCTGTCCGGACGGCCGCAGTGCTGACCGGACGGCCGCCCGGCTGAGGCCGATCAGGGGTGTCCGATGATCGCACCGTCGATCCTGTCCGCCGACTTCTCCCGGCTCGGGGAACTCGTCCGCGCGGTCGAGGCCGCCGGCGCCGACCGCATCCACGTCGACGTGATGGACGGCCACTTCGTCCCGAACCTGAGCATGGGGGCAGTGGTCGTCAAGGGGCTGCGGCCGGTCACGAAGCTACCCCTCGAGGTCCACCTCATGGTCGAGGAACCCGCCCGCTTCCTCGACGGCTTCGTGAGGGCCGGGGCCGACACCCTCATCGTTCACCTGGAAGTGCTGCCGGACCCCCGGCCGCTCCTCGACCACATCCGCCGCGGCCTGGGCAAGAAGGCCGGCCTGGCCTTCAACCCGGACAGGCCCGTGTCCCGGATCGAACCCTACCTGCGGGACATCGACCTGGCCCTGTGCATGACCGTCTTCCCCGGCTTCGGCGGTCAGCCGTACATCCCCGAGAGTACCGGCCGCGTCAAGGAACTGCGCGGCCTGGTGGACCGGCACAACCCGGCCTGCGAGATCGAGGTGGATGGCGGCATCGACGCCCAGACGATCCCGCTGGCCGCGAGTGCCGGGGCCGATGTGTTCGTCGCCGGCCAAGCCGTCTTCGCCGCCCCCGAAGGACCGGCCGCCGCCGTGCAGCAACTGGCCCGCCTCGCCCGGACCGCCCGGACCGCTCGCCTCGCCCCGACTGCGCCGCAACCCGGCCCCGTCACTGACCCGAGGTAACGACCATGCTCCTCATCGTGACGCTGCTCCTCGCGGCCGCCCCGGACCGCGAGCCGCTGGTGTCGGACCGTGAGCCGCTGGTGTCGGACCGTGAGCCGCTGGTGTCGGACCGTGAGCCGGCGGTGTCGGACCGTGAGCCGGCGGTGTCGCAACGCCCGACGGCCCCGCCGCCCCGCCTGTTGGGTGAGGCGGTCGAACTGGAAACCCTCACCGGCACCCTCCGCGGGGTCATCGACCTGCCACCGGCTCCCGGCCCCTGGCCGGTAGTGATCCTGCACGCCGGCTCCGGGCCGACCGACCGCAACGGCAACGGGCCGCTGACCCGTACCGACAACCTGAAGATGCTCGGCCGGGCCCTCGCCGCCCAGGGCCTCGCCGTCCTGCGGGTCGACAAGCGGGGCGTCGCCGGCAGCCTCTTCGCCCTGACCCGCGAGGAAGAACTCCGCCTCGACACCTACGCCGCCGACCTGCTCGCCTGGGTGCGGCACCTCCGCACCGACCGGCGGTTCACCCGCATCGGCTTCGTGGGCCACAGCGAAGGGGTACTCGTCGGCCTGCTCGCCGCCCAGGACGCCCGCTTCGCCGCCTTCGTCTCCCTGTGCGGCCCCGGCCGACCCCTGCAGGACGTCCTCCGCGAGCAGCTCAAGGCGGCACTTCCCCCCGACCTCTCCAGATCCGCCGAGCGCCTGATCGACGAACTCGTGGCCGGACGCACCGTCCAAGACTGCCCCCCGGGGTTGGAAGCCCTCTTCCGCCCCAGTGTCCAGCCGTACCTGATCTCCTCCTTCCGCCACGACCCGGCCGCCCTGTTCGCCGACCTCAACGGTCCCGTCCTGATCGTTGCCGGTTCCCATGACATCCAGATAACGGCCGAGGACGCCAAGAGGCTCGCCGCCGCCAACCCCGGGGCCAGGCTCGAGACCGTCAACGGCATGAACCACGTCCTCAAGGCGGTCGCCTCCCGGCAGCGACCGGCCCAACTGCCCAGCTACTCCGACCCGTCCCTGCCCCTGCACCCGCGGCTCGTCCCGACCGTCGCCGGGTTCCTCACCACCGCCCTGGCCGGCAAGTAGCTGGCTCACGCCAACTCCGGCCGGGGAGCGGCCCCCGGGGCGGGAAGTGATTGCCGTCGTCCGGCGGCCGCGGTATAGTCCGCACCAACACGGACGGTTCGCCCGATTTCTCAGGGACGTGCCCCATGCCGACGCACCGCGTCGTCCTCCTCGTCGAGTCCCAACCCGACCTGCTCGACTCGCTCGGGTTCGCCCTCCGCCGCCGCGGCTACCATGTGCTGACGGCCCGCGACGGTGAGCGGGCCTGCGAACTGCTGGACCGGCACCGGCCCGACGTGGTCGTGTCCGCCGTGTTGCTCCCCGGTTGCAGCGGGTTCGAGTTGGTCCGACTCGCCAAGGAGCGGTCCGACGGGCCAATCCCGGTCGTGCTGATGTCACGGCTGGCCGGTGCCCTCCGGGATTATGCTCTGGCCCTCGGTGCCGACCACTACCTGGCCCAGCCGTTCACCCCCGCCGCGGTCATGGCCGTGGTCGAAGCGCTGTGCCCGCCCGCCGGTTCGGGGGCGTTCGCCTGGCCGACCGCGACCCCGGCCTGAGGACCGTTCCCCTGACCCGTGCCGTGGCACAGGGCGGGCCGGCGTGATGCGGTGGGGCGGGCCGGCGTAACCCGGTGGGGCGGGCCGGCGTGACCCGGTCCGATCGAACGAATTGACGCCATGCAGATCGATTGGTAATTTTTCGATCGGCCCTCGCCTCCGCTCGTCGGACCCCGGCCCCGTCATGCCTCCCGTTCACTCACAGACCGCGTCCAGCGAACGAGCCATCCTGGAGGAATGTCAGGAGGTGATCGGCTACCGCTTCGGGCGACCGGAACTGCTCCGGGCGGCCCTGACGCACACGTCGGGGGCGAACACCCGGGCCGCCTCGTTCGAGCGGCTCGAATTCCTGGGCGACAGTGTCCTGGGGGCGATCACCTGCGAGCAACTCTACCAGCGCTTCCCCGACTATCAGGAAGGCGACCTGACCAAGGTGAAGTCGGTCGTCGTGAGCCGCAAGACCTGTGCCCGGTTCAGCCAGCAACTCGGCCTGGGCAACTTCCTGTTCCTGGGCAAGGGGATGATTACCCACGGCGAACTGCCGACCAACCTGCTGGCCGACGTGTTCGAGTCGCTGGTCGCGGCGATCTTCCTCGACGGCGGTTGGGACGTGGTCAAGGGGTTCGTGCTGCGGTTGATGCAACCGGAGATCGAGCGGGTCGCCCGTGAGGCGGTCGGCAGCAACGCCAAGTCGCAGTTGCAACAGTTCGTGCAGCGGGAGTACGGCGACACGCCCCGCTACTACCTGCTCGACGAGCAGGGGCCGGACCACGCCCGCAGCTTCAAGGTGGCGGCCCAGGTCGGTGAGCAGCGGTTCCCCGCCGCCTGGGGACGGACCAAGAAGGAGGCCGAACTCAAGGCCGCCCTCAACGCCCTGGCCCAGATCAACGGCCAGCCGCTGCCTTACCCGGCGGACTGAACCGCTCGGGCGGTTCAGGGGCGGTCGGCGGGTCGGCCGAGTACCGCGTCGCGACGGTTGGCACCGGCTGCCACTTCCCCGAAGACGTTCCGGTAGATGTCGTCGCCGCCCAGGAGCGGTGAGGTGGTGAAGCGCACGTGACCCCCCGCGAAGAGTACGTTCAGGCCGTGGCCGTGGGGGGAGACGGTCGCCGCGCCGAGGGCCGCCCCGACCGGCGGCAGGTCGGCCGTGACCGGCGGCAGGTCGGCCGCGACCGGTACCAGGTCGTGTTCGTGGGGCCAGCCGTCGGCCCTTCGCAGGCCGGTGATCCCTCCGCCCGGGGTGCGGAAACCCAGGGTGTAGGTGTAGCCGACCCCGCCGGCAAGCCCGGGGGTGCCGAGAGCACCGGGCGAGCGAGGGGTGGTACTGGGGATGCCGAGCAGACCGCCGCTGCCGCCGCTGCCGCCGCTGCCGCCGGTGGCACTGGTCCCGCCGACACCGCCACCGCTGGTCGCGCCGGTCCGGCCGACCCCCGTGGCCCGGGTCGTGTCGGCCGGGCAGCACGGGAGAAAGTTCGCGGGGAGTTGGCCGGCTTGCCACAAGACGACGACGAACGAGCCGGCGGTGGGGGTGTCGGTCAGACCGATCTGGGGGTAGCGGCCGCCGTGGGTGTCGGCGTAGCCGGCCAGGCCGGTGTGCAGGCTCCGCAGGTTGGCCTGGCAACTGGCGATCTGCTGCTGCTCCCGCCACTTGCTGACCGCCGAGACGAGCAGTCCGAAGGCGAGGAAGGCGATGCCGGCGGCGACGAGCAGGTCCGGCCGCAGTCGACCGCCGAGCAGCCGGGCTTCCGGGACCTCGCGGGGGGCGGGGGGGAGCGAGCCGGAGCGGACCGCAGCCGGGCCGGTGGCGACGGCGGTGACGGCGGTAACGGTAGCGACGGCGGCGACGGGTGAGCCGGCGCTCGGGCGGGCGGGACCGGGTGCCGCCAGGTGGGCGGCGACGCGGGCCAGGGTGCGCAGGGCCAGTCCCGGCGGCGGTTCGGGCGGGTCGCGGTCGGCTTCCAGAGGGGCCAGCGCGGTACGGAGTCGCTCCAGGCGGGCCGCCAGGGCCGGGTCGGACCGCAACCGGGCCTCGACGGCGGCCCGCTCCCTCGCTTCCAGGGCGTCGCACAAAAAGCCGATCAGGTCGTCGTCGCTGGTCATGGCTTACCCGCTCCCTTCCGGGTGGCGGCGAGGCGGTGCGGCGTGCCGCCGGCCGTCTCCCGGTCGTCGCCGTCGGCCACGGACCATTCCACGGTCAGCTTCGTCAGGGCGGCGTGCAGCCGGGACTTCACCGTGCCGACCGGGATGTCGAGCACCTCGGCCGCGTCCTGATACCGCAGCCCCTGGAAGTACACCAGGAGGACCGTCTGGCGGAGCGACTCGGGGAGCCGGTCCACGGCCGCCCGCACCCGTTGCCGCTGTTCCTCCCGGTCGGCGGTGTCGGGCGGGGGGTCACCCGGGGCCGGCAGCAGCTCGAACAACGGGCGGGGTTCGCAGTCCTCGTCCGGTACCGTCACCGACTCGGCCGGGCGGTCGGCGGTCCGTCGGTTCCGTCGGCGCAGGGCGTCGATCGCCTGGTTGGTGGCGATGGCGTAGATCCAGGGGCGGGCCGGCCGGCCCGGCTCGTACTGGCCGATCTTCAGGAAGACCTGCAGGAACGTGTTCTGGAACACGTCGTCGGCCAGGTCGTCGTCGCCCACGTACCGCCGCAGATAACCGAACAGCTCGCGCTCGTAGCGGCGGACGAGCGGGCCGAACACCTCCCGTTCCCCGTCCCGCAGGCGGCAGAGCAAGGATTCGTCCGTCTCCGGTTGTGCTGGGGTGTGATCGGGCACGACCCTTCCCGGTCTATACGTTGGTGGCGGTTCGGCCGTTCGCGTCGGTGTCGGATCGGGCTATTATATCAGCTTGCATCCGGCCCCGGCCGTCGCCCCTGGAAGTGGAAGTGAAGTGGAAGTGATGGTGGTCCCAGGGACATGAAAGCCCCCGGCCCCGATCCCGTCGCCCCGGTCCCGAGCCGGCGGACCCCGGCCCCGAGCCAGCAGGCCCTGGTCCCGAGCCGGCGGGCCTCGGCCCGCCAACGCATCGGCCCGATCCGGGACGTCCTCCGGTCCGTCTACGGCGATTCGTTCGACGGCCTGCGGTACGAGAACCCGCTGCAACTGCTGGTCGCCACCATCCTGTCGGCCCAGTGTACCGACGCCCGCGTGAACCAGACGACGCCGGCCCTCTTCGCCCGCTTCCGCACCGCCCAGGACTTCGCCACCTGCGACCTGGGGGAACTCGAACGGCTCATCGGCTCGATCACCTTCTTCCGCAACAAGGCCAAGAACATCCGCGCCTGCTGTGCCGCCCTGGTCGAGCGGTTCGGCGGCGAGGTGCCCCGGCGGCTGGAGGACCTCGTGACCCTGCCCGGCGTCGGCCGCAAGACCGCCAACGTCGTCCTGGGTGACGCCTTCGCCACCCCCGGCATCACCGTCGACACGCACGTCGGGCGGCTGTCCCGCCGGCTCGGCCTGACCCGGCATACCGACCCGGTGAAGGTCGAGCGGGTGCTGATGCGGCTCGTCCCCCGGCCGGAGTGGACGCGGTTCAGCCAACGGCTCATCCTGCACGGTCGCCAGGTCTGTCTGGCCCGCAAGCCGCGGTGCGAGACCTGCCCGCTGGCCCGGCTCTGCCCGCAAGTCGGCGTGAAGCGTCCCGGCGGGTCGGCCGGCGGCGGCCCGCGGGCGTAGAACGATCACGCCGTGCGGCCGACACCGGCACGCGGATGTAGAACGATCTCGACCCGTCGCCGCCGTCGCATTCCTCGCCCTGGACTCCCTTCCCGCCTCACCCATGCTCCTCGACCGTTTCCTTCGCTACGTCCGCATCGACACGAAGGCCGACGAGAAGGCCACGACCTACCCGAGTTCGCCGGGCCAACTCGTCCTCGGCCGCCTGCTCCGCGACGAGCTGCTGGCGATGGGCTTAAGCGACGCCGTGCAGGACGAACACGGCCTGGTCTTCGCCACCGTGCCGGGGAACGTGCCGGGTGCCCCGACGATCGCCTTCAACGCCCACGTCGATACCAACCCGGAGAACCCGGGCAAGGACGTGAACCCGCAGGTGATCCGCGGCTATGGCGGCGGCGACATCGTGCTGCCGAAGGACCCCTCGAAGGTGATCCGCGTGGCGGAGAACCCGGAACTCGAGGGCCTGATCGGCAAGACGATCATCACCACCGACGGCACGACGCTGCTGGGGGCCGACGACAAGGCGGGCGTGGCCGTGATCATGGAGGCGGCCCGGACGCTCATGGAGAACCCGGAGATCCCGCACGGCCCGGTGCGGATCGTCTTCACCTGCGACGAGGAGATCGGCCGGGGGGTGCAGTATCTGGAGCCGGCCCGGCTCGGGGCCGTCGTGGCCTACACGCTCGACGGGGCGGGGGCCGGTGAGATCGAGGACGAGACCTTCTCGGCCGACGCCGCCACCGTCACCGTCACGGGGGTGAACATCCACCCGAGCATCGCCAAGGGCCGCATGATCAACGCCGTCCGCCTGGCGGGGATGTTCCTCGACCGCCTGCCGAAGCGGACGCTCAGCCCCGAGACGACGGCGGGCCGGGACGGCTTCCTGCACCCGCTGACGATCGAGGGCGGCACCGGGGAGGTGAAGATCGGACTGCTGCTGCGGTCGTTCGACACCGCGGAACTGGCCGTGCAGGCCGAGATCCTTCGCGAGATCGGCCGGCAGGTCGAACGCGAGTACCCCGGCGCACGGGTCACGGTCGAGACCCGCAAGCAGTACCGCAACATGAAGGACGGTATCCGCCGTGAGCCGCGGGCCGTCGAGTACGCCGCCGAGGCGGTGCGGCGGGTCGGCCTGGAGCCGAAGTTCCGGGCCATCCGCGGCGGGACCGACGGGGCGCTACTTACCGAGAAGGGGTTGCCGACGCCGAACCTCTCGACCGGGGAGCACAACCCGCACTCGCCGCTGGAGTGGACCTGTCTGGAGGAGATGGAGACGGCCGTGCGGGTGGTCGTGGAGTTGTGCCGCGTCTGGGCGGGCAGGTGAGCACCGGCGGGCTGAGGCTGACGGTCGCGGTTCGCGTCGGTGTCGGTGTCGGCGAGCGGCGGGGCGTCAGCCCGCCGTGAGCGGGTCACACGGCGACCTAACGGTCGCCGCTCGCGGGTGGGGTCGGTCGCCGCTCGCGGGTGGGGTCGGTCGCCGCTCGCGGGTGGGGTCGGTCGCCGCTCGCGGGTGGGGTCGGTCGCCGCTCGCGGGTGGGGTCAGTCGCCGCTCGCGGGTGGGGTCGGTCGCCGCTCGCGGGTGGGGTCGGTCGCCGCTCGCGGGTGGGGTCGGTCGCCGCTCAGCGCCAGCGCACGGCGAAGCACGAGTTGCCCAGGACGATCAGTTCCCGTTCCGCGACCCCTTGCTTTTCCAGAATGTCGAGCAGGTCCTCGGCGTCGCACAGGGCGGTGACCGCCGTCAGGTTCCAGTCGGCCCCGGCCCGGATGCTGCCCCCGGTGGGGCCAGGACCGGTCAGCGTCTCGGCCCCGGAGTCCACTAGACCCACGACGGTCGTCTCACCGGCCAGGGCGGGAGCGGCCGGCTGGCTCCGGACCATGGCCAAGACGGTGCCGAAGGCGATCACGATTCCCGCGACGGCGATCAGGGTGAGGGTCATGGTCGGTCCCCGAAACACATCCGGGTTGCAGATCCGGGTTGCAGATCCTGCTTGCGACTCACGGATGCGAAAGCCTAGAACACGTTTTCCGGGCAGGGGGCCGGTAGGTGCAAAAAAATCGCGAAAATCGGAGGTGTCGGATTTCTGGTCACTTTCGGTAAAGGCCGGGGTAAAAATTTCCGGCCGGGACGCAACGAGGGACCGGTCCCGACGGTGCCATTTCCCAGGCCAAGGCCCGCATCCCAGAAATTTTCGACCGGGGCGGAACGAGGGACCGGTCCCGACCGCTGCTTGTCTCGGGCGCGGCGGTCGGCGGCTGGCCGGGGCGGGCGGAGTCCCGGGCCGCCTCCGGGGTCGTCAGCGGGCGTCCCGGGCGATGAGGTCGTTGACGCGGCGGGCGAAGGCGACCGGGTCGGGCACGGCCGAACCCTCGGCGATCACGGCCTGCTCATAGAGGAGTCGGGCGTAGCCTTCGAGGCGGGGGTCGGTGGCGTCCCGGGCGTGGAGGTCGCGGACGGCCGTCACGGCCGGGTTGTTCGGGTTCAGTTCCAGTACGCGGCGGCTCTGTGGGGCCTGGCGGCCCATCCGCTCCATCAGGCGTTCCAGGTGGGCGTTGACGGCCCCGCCCTCGGCCACCAGGCAGGCGGCGCTGTCAGTCAGCCGGGTCGTCAGCCGCACGTCGGCGACCTCGGGCAGCTTCCCCTTCAGGTAGGCGGTCAGGGCGGAGAACTTCTCGGCCAGGTCGGCGGGCACGCTCTCGCCGGTGCCGGTGTCGGCCCGGTCGGCGGCCTTGAGCGGCTTACCCTTGTAGCTGCCCAGGGCGGGCAGGGCGAACTCGTCGACCGGGTCGGTGAGCAGCAGCACGTCGCGGCCCTTGGCCCGGAACGCCTCCAGGTAGGGCGAGCGTCGCAGTTGCTCGGCCGATTCCCCCGTCAGGTAGTAGATCTCGCTCTGACCTTCGGGCATCTTCTCGACGTACTGCGGCAGGGTGATGAACTGGCCCGGCTCGGTGTTGGCGCTTTCGAAGAACAACAGGTCGGCGATCTTCTCGCGGTTGGCCTGGTCGCCGACCAGCCCCTCCTTGAGTATCGAGCCGAAGCCCCGGTAGAACTCCCGGTACTTGTCGTACTCCAGGTTCTTCAGCCCCGCGAGGGCGTCCAGCACGTTCTTGACCACGCTCTTCTGGATCACGTCGAGCAGCGGGTTCTGCTGCAGGATCTCACGGGAGACGTTCAGGGGCAGGTCGGAGGAATCGACGACGCCCTCGACGAAGCGGAGGTAGAAGGGCAGGACCTGCTCGCATTTTTCCATGACCAGCACGCGCTGGACGTACAGCCGCAGTCCGGCGGTCGGCTCCTTCCAGTCGAAGGTGAAGGGCTTATTGGCCGGGATGAAGGCCAGCACGCGGAACTCGGTCTTACCCTCGCCCTTGTAGTGGATGACCTCGGCCGGGGCTTGCGAGTCGTGCGTCAGGGACTTGTAGAACTCGGCGTACTCCTCCGGCGTCACTTCTCGCTTGTCGCGCAGCCAGATCGCCTTACGGCTGTTGAGCGTCTCCTCGGTCGTCTCCTGGCGGCCGTCCTTCCCCGTCGTCACGTCCATGACGACCGGGAACTCCAGGAAGTCGGAGAACTTCTTGACCAGGCCGCGGAGCCGGTACGGCTCGAGGAACTCCTTGGCGTCGTCCTTCAGGTGCAGGATCACGTCGGTGCCGCGGGTCGGTTTCTCGACCGCCTCGACGGTGAAGGTGCCCTGTCCGTCCGACTCCCAGCGGGTGCCGTCGGCGGGGCGGCTGCCGGCCGGACGGGTCACCACCGTGACCCGGTCGGCGACCATGAAGGCCGAGTAGAAGCCGACGCCGAACTGCCCGATGAGTCCGGGAGCCTCGGCGGTCCTGCCGGCCTGCTTGGCCGCCTCCAGGAACGCCTTCGTCCCCGACTGGGCCACCGTCCCCAGGTTCTCGATCACCTCCTGGCGGCTCATGCCGATGCCGTTGTCGGAAACGGTGAGGGTGCCGGCGGCCGCGTCAGGGACCAGCTTGATCTTCCAGTCGGCGTCGCCTTCGAGCTTATCGGCGTTGGCCAGGGCGTCGAACCGCACCTTGTTGATGGCATCCGAGGCGTTGGAGATCAGTTCCCGCAGGAAGATCTCGCGGTCGGAGTAGAGCGAGTGGGTGATGAGGTGGAGGAGTTGCTTGAGTTCGGCCTTGAATTCGAGCGTCTCGGGCATCGTCGGTGTCCTCTCATCGTCTCGTCTGCGGGCACGCTATGACGGCGGGGGCCGGACAGCAAGCGGCACGGGGGGCGACCGCCGGCCGGTGCGGGGCCGCGGCGGTCCCCCGCCCGGAACTGGCTAACTGCCGGCCGGGAAGTATTCGTAAGCGGGAGTCCTGCTCTCCGGTTATCCTTGCCGAACGGCAGCGGTTTTCTAACTTAGTGAAAAAATTCACAAGCCCCGCCTGTTGATCCGTCCGAGGGGGCGAGCCGTGGCCATCATCTTTTCCCGATCCTGGGACTTCCGCGTGCGTCAGGCCGGCGTCGGGCTGGTCATCGGCGTCGCTCTGTTCGTCATCGGTTGGTATTATTACGCCCTGCCGGGCTACACCCGCGTCGGCTACCAGCCGGAGCAGCCGGTCCCCTTCTCGCACCAGTTGCACGTCGGCCACCTGGGCCTGGACTGCACCTACTGTCACCGGTCGGTCTTCGATTCGCCGCACGCCAGCGTGCCCGACTCGCAGACCTGCATGAATTGTCACAACCCGAAGATGGCCAACGTCAAGGGGGCCAGCCCGCTTCTGGCCGCCGTGCGGCTGAGCTACGACACCGGCAAGCCGGTCGAGTGGAAGCGGGTCCACAAGCTGCCGGAGTACTCCTACTTCAATCACGCCGTACACGTGAACAAGGGCGTCTCCTGCGTGTCGTGCCACGGCCCGGTGAACGAGATGAAGGTGGTCTGGCACGACCAGCCGTTGAGCATGGGCTGGTGCCTGCAGTGCCACGACAACCCCGCGCCGCACCTGCGGCCGCGCAGCCAGGTCACGAACCTGTCGTGGGCCCGGGGCGCGAACCCGGACCCGACCGAGGACGGGGAACTGATCAAGAAGACGTTGCAGGTGAACCCGCCGTCGAACTGCCAGGGGTGCCACCGCTGATCGACACCGCCAGAAGCACCGCCAGAAGTACCGTCACATGGATGCTGCGATGGAAGCTGACCGCCGCGACAGCCAGACCGTCGACCGGTACGCCCGGCCGGAGTTTCCCGGCTACGCCAACGTGCGTGACGGGGCCGGGGAGGCCGAACCGCTCGACGACGACCCCGTGGCCGCCGCGCTGAACCGTCGCCAGTTCCTGGCCCTGTCGGCGGCGGTGGGGGCCGCCGCCCTCGCCGGCTGCCGCCGACCCGACCTGCAGGTCCTACCCTTCTCCGCCGTCCCCGACGAGCAACTCGGGCACCTCTCGCCCGGCCAACCGACGTTCTACGCCACCGCCTTCCCGCGGCCCGGCGGTGCCCTGCCGGTCCTGGTCGAGAGCCACGACGGCCGACCGACCAAGGTCGAGGGCCACCCGCTCCACCCGGCCAGCGGCGGCAGTACCGACGTCTTCGCCCAGGCCTCCGTCTTCGACCTCTACAGTCCCGACCGGGTCATGTCCGACAGGTGCCCCGGCGTCATGGAGAAGGCCGCCCCCCGCCGCTGGGACGACTTCGACCGCCTCGCCCGCACCCTGGCCCAGACCTTCGCCGACACCCGGGGCAAGGGCCTCGCCGTCCTGACCGACCAGACACCGGCCCCGAGCCTGCGGCTGATCCGCGAGCACCTGCGGCAGACCCTGCCGCAGGCGACCTGGCACACCTACGAACCGACCGACACCCACGAGGCCCTCCGAGGGGCCGAGATCGCCTTCGGCCAGAAGCTCGCCCCCCGCTACGACTTCACACAGCTTGACCGGGTCCTGGCCCTCGACAGCGACTTCCTCGGCACCGGTCCCGATGCCGTCCGCTACGCCCGGGCCTTCGCCACCCGTCGCACGGTCGAAAGGCCCGCCGACCGCCTGAACCGGCTCTACGTCGTCGAATCGACGTACACCGTCACCGGCACGATGGCCGACCACCGCCTGCGGCTACCGGCGTCCCGGATCGGCGACTACCTGCTGGCCGTCGCCCGCCAACTCCAGGCGTCCCACGGGGCCTCCTTCGGCCGGCTCCTCCCCGCTCTCCCCGACCCCGGCACCGCGTTCCCCGAAGCCTGGGTGAAGGCCGTGGCCCAAGACCTGGCTGAGAACGGCCCGGCCAGTGCCGTGATCGTCGGCCCCCGCCAGCCCGCCTGGGTCCACGCCCTCGCCTACGCCCTCAACGAGGCCCTCGGCAGTTCCCTTCCCCGCACCGTGGAGCGGCCCGACGGCGAGGCACGACTGACCCTGGAAGCCTCGGCCGCCGTCTCCTTCCTGCCCCCCCACCCCGAGGCCACCGAGCCGGGACTCGCCGAACTCGTCGCCGCCCTCGCCGCCGGCACGGTCCACACCCTGGTGATCGTCGGCGGCAACCCAGTGCTGGACGCCCCGGCCGACCTCGCCTTCCGCCGCCTGCTGGAGAAGGTGCCCACGAAGATCCGCCTCGGTCTCTTCCACGACCAGACGTCTGAGGCGTGCGACTGGCACCTGCCGCTGGCCCACTACCTGGAAAGCTGGGGCGACACCGAGACGAGCGACGGCACCCTGTGCTGCGTACAACCGCTCATCGCCCCGCTCAACGGCGGCAAGCCGGCCACCGCTTCGGACCTCGAACCGCCGCCCCGCGGCGGCCGCACCGCCTTCGAGGTCCTGGCCCTGCTGACCGCCTTCCCCAACCCCGACGACGGTAAACCGGTCGGCTCCTTCGCCGCCGCCCAGAAGGCCGCCCGCGCCGCCCTCCGCAAGGTCTTCTCCCAGCGCTCGGGCCTGTCCCCCTCCGACCCGAGCTTCGACCGCGAGTTCGACCGCTACAAGCAACTCGGCTTCCTGTCGGCCGAGAAGGCCGCCGGCCCGCGACCGACCGCCCCCCCCAAGGCCGACCCCGCCCGCCTCGCCGCCGCTCTCGCCAGCCATGCCCCGGCCCCGGCCCCGACCGCCCAGTCCCTGGAACTGACCTTCCACCCCAGCTACACCCTGTTCGACGGCCGCTTCGCCCTGAACCCCTGGCTGCAGGAGCTGCCCGACCCGATCACCAAGCTGGTGTGGGACAACGCCGCCCTCATCAGCCCGAGGACGGCTGCCGAGTTCGGACTGACGACCGGCGACGTGGTGAAACTGACCGCCCACGGCAATGCCGTCGAGGTCCCCGTCTTCGTCTTGCCCGGGCAGGCCGACTTCTCCGTCGCCCTGCCGTTCGGCCAGTCCGGCGAGATGCGGATCGCCCACGTCCCCAACGGCGGCGGCACCAACGTCTTCCCGCTCCGCGTCACGGCCGCGCCCCATACCGCCACCGGTGCCACGCTGACGAGGACCGGCCGCCGCGCCGAACTCGTGATGACCCAGGAACACGGTACCATCCCCGAAGGCCGCGACATCATTCGTGACGTGTCGGTCGCCACGCTCGCAGCCGTCACTCACGGCCACGACCACGGCTCCGGTCACGGTCACGGCCACGGCCACGACGGGAAGTCCGGCGGCCGTCACGGCCCGAGGATCGGCATCGCCCCGGACGGACACGTCACCGCTGACGACCTGAAGAAGCAGTTCCAGGCCGGTTACGGGAACCCGCCGCCCGGCCCCGGCCCGGCCGGCCAGAAGCAGCAGCGCTTCCCCCTGGACCTGGCCCGGCCCGAGTTGCTCGACAGCCCGTTCCAGTGGGGCATGGTCATCGACCTGAGCGTCTGCACCGGCTGCTCGGTGTGTCTGATCGCCTGCCAGGCCGAGAACAACATCCCGGTGGTCGGTCGGGACGAGGTGAAGCGGAACCGCGAGCTGCACTGGATCCGCATCGACCGCTACTTCTCGTCGAACGGCCAGACGGCCGACGCCGAGCCGACCGTCGTCTCGCAGCCGGTGGCCTGTGTCCACTGCGAGGCCGCCCCCTGCGAGCAGGTGTGCCCGGTGAACGCCGCCCTGCACAGCCCCGAGGGGCTGAACCTGCAGGTCTACAACCGCTGCATCGGCACGCGGTACTGTGCCAACGCCTGCCCGTACAAGGTGCGGCGGTTCAACTGGTTCGACTTCAACAAGCGGCCCCTGGACGAGCTCCGCACGCCGACGCCGTTGGCCTCGGGCGGGGCGTCCCTGCGGGAGAACCTGCTGCCGGAGTCGCTACGGATGCAGAAGAACCCCGACGTGACGGTGCGGATGCGGGGCGTGATGGAGAAGTGTACCTACTGCGTGCAGCGGATCGAGCGGGGCAAGGCCGGGGCGAAGATCGCCGCCGCCAAGGCCGCCTGGGGCCCGGACGGCAACAGCCCGGCCCCCTACCGCAAGCCGGCCGACCCGAAAGCCGCTGGCTACGACCTGGACGACCAGGGCCGTGTCATCGTGCCCGACGGCATGATCGTGACCGCCTGCCAGGCCGCCTGCCCCACCCGGGCGATCACCTTCGGCAACCTCCGCGACCCGAACAGCGCCGTCTCCCGGGCCAAGAAGCGGGCCGGCGAGTACCTGCTGTTGGGGGAACTGAACACCAAGCCGCGGACGAGCTACCTGCCGCGGCTCCGCAACCCCAACCCCGCCATGGGCGGTGGCACGACGACCTGACGTTCTCCCGCGAGCGGCCCGACGACCCGAGCGAGTCGAGACAGCAAGTCATGACCGACACCGACACCGCCGCCAACACCGCCACCGGCACGTCCGCCGGTCACGGGCCGACCGGACATGCCGGTCACGGGCCGACCGGACATGCCGAGCATGGGCCGACCGGGCCGACGTTCCCAGACCCGCTGCCGCGCATCCCACTCGTCTGGGGGCCGGCGACCTACGAGTCGATCTCCGAGCAGGTCTGCCAGATCACCGAGAGGCCGCCACCCGCCTGGTGGTGGCCGGCCTTTCTGATCTCCGCCGCCTTGCTCTCCGGCGGGGTCCTCGCCGCCACCTACCTGATCTCCACGGGGGTCGGCGTGTGGGGGTCGAACAACCCGGTGAACTGGGCCTTCGACATCACCAACTTCGTCTTCTGGATCGGCATCGGCCACGCCGGCACGCTGATCTCCGCCATTCTGTTCCTGTTCCGGCAGAAGTGGCGGACCAGCATCAACCGCTTCGCCGAGGCCATGACGATCTTCGCCGTCATCTGTGCCGGCATCTACCCCGGCATCCACGTCGGCCGCTTCTGGTACGCCTGGTTCATGTTCCCGCTGCCCAACGCCAACCACATCTTCCAGAACTTCCGCTCGGCCCTGCTCTGGGACCTGTTCGCCGTCAGTACCTACTTCACCATCTCGCTGATCTTCTGGTACGTCGGCCTGATCCCGGACCTGGCCACGCTCCGCGACCGGGCCAGGAGCCGCTTCCGCCAGGTCGTCTTCGGGCTCCTGTCGCTCGGCTGGCGGGGCAGCACCCGCGCCTGGCGGCACTACGAGGTCGCCTACCTGATGCTCGCCGGCCTCAGCACGCCGCTGGTCCTCAGCGTCCACTCGGTGGTCAGCTTCGACTTCGCCACCTCGCTCATCCCCGGCTGGCACACGACGATCTTCCCGCCGTACTTCGTCGCGGGGGCGATCTTCGGCGGCTTCGCCATGGTCTTGCAGTGCATGATCCCGGCCCGCGCCGCCTTCAAGCTCGACAACCTCGTGACGACCAAGCACATCGACGTGATGTGCAAGTTCATCCTCGCGACCGGTACGCTCGTCGGTTACGCCTACGGCATGGAGCTGTTCGTCGCCTGGTTCTCGGGGAACCCCTACGAATGGCAGACGTTCCAGGACCGGGCCGCCGCCGGCGACTACGCCTGGGCGTACTGGGTGATGGTGACCTGCAACCTGTTCGTGCCCCAACTCTTCTGGTTCCGCTGGTGCCGGCAGACGCCGTGGTTCGTCCTCCTCGTCGTCACGTTCGTCAACGTCGGCATGTGGTACGAGCGGTTCGTCATCATCGTGCAGTCGCTGCACCACGACTTCCTGCCCGGCTCCTGGGGCCGCTTCTACCCCACCTGGGTGGACTGGTTACAGATGGTCGGCGACTTCGGTCTGTTCTTCACGCTGACGCTGTTATTCATCCGCTTCCTGCCGATGGTGGCGATGGCCGAGGTCAAGGGCGTACTGCCGATGGCCGACCCGCACCGCCGCCCGGTACCTGACGACCAGTACCTGAAGGGCGAGGACGGCCGGTACCCGACCCCGGACCACGCCCTCGCCGCCTCCTACGGCCCGCCCGCGAAGCCCCGGACCGAGGTGCCGCCCGCCCCCGAACCGGTGCCGGCCTTCATCCCCACCCCCGGCGGCACCGGCAGACCCTGGGGGGCCGTCGCCGAGTTCGCCAACGGGTCGGAGTTGCTCGCCGCCGCCAAGAAGGCCGTGGCCGCCGGATACCGCTCCGTCGACGCCTGGACCCCGTTCTACGTCCACGGCATGAAGGAGGCGATCGGCCGCTCCCGGAGCCGACTGCCGCTCTTCACCCTGGCGGGCGGCCTGACCGGCCTGGCGACCGCGGCCACGCTGCAGTTCTACCTGATGGCCTACTACTACCCGACGATCGTGGGCGGCAAGGAGTACCGCAGCTGGGAAGCGTTCACGCCGATCTTCTTCGAGCTGACGGTGCTCCTGGCCGGCTTCTTCACGCTGTTTGCCCTCATCGGCCTGTGCGGGCTGCCCCGCCTGTTCCACCCCCTCGACGCCCACCCGACGTTCCACCGCGCCTCGCAGGGCGGCTTCTTCCTGACCCTCGAGGCCGGCGACCCGATGTTCGACCCCGACTCGGCACGCGCTTTCCTGGCATCGCTCGGCGGTAAACACGTCGCCGTGGTGGAGGCCTGATACCGACCGCGAGCCGCTGTGCCGGTCGGCCCCGACCGACCCGGCCGCCCGAGGTGAACGCCATGTACCTGATCGATCCGGACCTGTTCATGAACGCCGTGCTGGGGCTGACCCTGGCCGCCGCCGGGCTGGTGTTCGTCCTCACGCTCGGCCTGGCCGTCTTCGGCGGCAAGAAGGCCGGCCCGCTGCTGTCATACCTGTACCTGCTCAGCGGCCTGTTCGGGGCCTTCGTCGCCGTGGTGCTGATCCTCGGTTTCCGGGGCCAGAGGAGCGACGCCCGGCCGTGGCACATCTTCCTCGACATGAAGTACCAGCCGAAGTACACCAGCCAGGGCCGGAGCCGCTTCTTCGCCGACGGCCGCAGCGACCGCCTGCCCCCCGAGGGCACGATCCCCTTCGACGGGACCGACTACGCCGCCGACGCCGGGTTCCACGACGCCCCGAACCCCGACTTCCTCCGGGCCGACCGCCGCTACTTCACCGGCATTGCCAACCCGGAGGCGAGGAGGAAGACCCCGGACGGTGCCGTCGTTCCCGACCCGCCGCTCTGGAAGGACGGGAAACTCGCCGGCGAGGGGTACTTCGTCAACCACATCCCCGAGTCGGCCGTCGTGCGGGCCGGCGGCTGGGAACCGCTCATCAAGCAGGGCCGACAGCAGTTCGGCGTTCACTGCGCCGTCTGCCACGGCACGAGCGGTCGCGGCGGCGGCGGCGAGGTCGCCTACGGCACGGTCGGGGCCTACGGCCTGTCCGTCGCCCCTTCCAATCTGGTCGCCCCGAACATCCAGGCCCAGCCGGACGGCCAACTCTTCCACACGATCACCCACGGCGTGCGGAACATGCCGGCCTACGCCCACCAGGTCAAGGTGCAGGACCGCTGGGCGATCGTGGCCTACCTGCGGGTGCTGCAATACGCCGCCGGCAACTGACCTGCGAGAGACCGATGAGTACCGCCACCACCGGCACACCCCCGCTCACCTACCCGCCCGGCCTGCCGGACGACGTCGCCCCGCTCGGCGAACGGGCCGCCCCCGCCTTCCGCGCCCTCGTCGGCCTGGCGGGCGTCTGCGGACTCGGCCTCGTCGCCGGGGCGGTCCTCGACCCCAAGCAGTTCTTCCACTCGTACCTGTTCGGCTACGTCTTCGCCCTCGACATCGCCCTGGGGGCACTCTTCTGGGTGCTGATCCACCACGTCGCCGACGCCGGCTGGTCGGTCGGCCTGCGCCGGGTCTTCGAGAACCTCAACCGGGCCATCATCCCGCTGGCCGTCCTGCTGGTCCCGGTCCTGGCCGGCACCCTCAGCGGCAACCTGCACCTGTGGTACGAGTTCGTCCACGGCCCCGAGCCGGAGGAAGCACACCTGAAGCACCTCTGGCACGTCAAGCACCTGTACTTCGCCACGCCGTTCTTCCTGGCCCGGCTCGCCCTGTACTTCGCGGTGTGGATCGGCTACTCGGTGGCCATGCGGAACTGGTCCACCGAGCAGGACGCCGTCGGCGGAGCGACCCTCACCCGCAAGATGCAGTGGTGGGCCCCCTCGGGCGTAGTCCTGCTCGGCCTGACGGCCACGTTCTTCGCCTTCGACCTGCTCATGAGCCTGCAGTACACCTGGTTCAGCACGATCTTCGGCGTGTACTTCTGGGTCGGCGGCCTGCGCGGCTCGCTGGCCACCGGCGTGCTGCTGGTGCTGGCCCTCCGCCGCGCCGGCTACCTCCGCAACACCATCACCACCGAGCACCTGCACGACGCCGGCAAGCTCCTGTTCGGACTCACCGTCTTCTGGGCGTACATCGCCCTGTCGCAGTACTTCCTCATCTGGTACGGCAACATGCCGGAGGAGACGCAGTTCTACCTGCTGCGCCGCAACGGCGCGTGGTACCCGATGTCGATGCTTTTGCCGGTCCTGTACTTCGTGGTGCCGTTCTTCCTGCTCCTGCCCCGCGGCCACAAGCGCAGCCCGTTCTGGCTGGCCGTCGCCTCCACCTGCATCCTGGTCATGCATGCCTACGACCTGTACTGGCAGGTCCTGCCCGTGCTGCACAACGACACGATCCACTTCCATTATCTGGACGTGGTCGCGCCACTCGGCCTCTTCGCCGTCCTCCTCGCCTCGGCCGTCTGGGGCCTGCAGCGGCTGCCGCTCATCCCGATCCGCGACGCCCGCCTGAACGAGACGATCGGTTACGAGAACGAGACGCCCTGATACCCCGACCGGATGCCACCCGCCGCTCCCGAACCCCGAGCCGGAACATGAGCGACCCGAATACCAGCCCGACTGCCGACCCGCAACCCCGCGGCTTCCCGTTCATCACGGCCGGTGTCAGCCTGCTGACACTGTTCGTGTTCCTGGGTCTGGTCCTGCTCGCCTACCGCTCTCCGAATTATCTCGGCGAGGTGAAGGCCGAGCCGACGCCCGACCCGGCCGCCAAGCGGGAAGACATCCGCGCCCGCAACCAGGCCGTCCTCGACGGGGCACCCGGCAGCGGGGCGAAGATGTCGGTCGGGGCGGCGACGGCCGAATTGCTCGGCAAGCTGAGGACCGAGAAGGACCGCCTGCCGTTCCCGATCCCCGAACCGACCGCACCCTGACCTGACCCGCGCCGGACGAACCGGCGGAGCCGACCGATGACCTCCCCCCTACCCACCCTGTTCGCGGCCGCGACCGCCGCCAACGACGGCACCGTGACCCTGACCGCAGCCGACGTGGTCGTCCTGCTCATGCTCGTCGGCTCGATCGTGTTCTTCGGCGGCGCGGCGGTGCTGGCCCTCGGCTGGGCCTTCCGCAACGGCCAGTTCGAGAACTTCCAGCAGGGGGCGGCCTCGATCTTCGGCCCGGACGAGCCGATCGGCGAGCCGACCGATTCGTTCCCGGGACAACGACCGGACGCCACACCGCCCCGCAACCTCGATCAGTCCCGACCGGAGCCGGATGAATGCCGAGCCGGGTGACGGGGAAGGCCGAGCCGAAGCGGAGAGTTACCGAGATGTCCACCACCGACGCCGTGATTTCCGAGGCCGACCGGGTCCGGGCCGCCGCCGAGCGGGCCGCCATCGACGCGTCCTGCCGCGGGCCGGTCCTGTTCTTCGCGTCCAGTGCCGTGTTCTGGCTGCTGGTCGGCTCGGCCCTGGCCGTCATCGCCTCCGTGAAGTTGCACAGCCCGTACTTCCTGACCGGCCCGGCGGAACTGACGTTCGGCCGGGTGCGGATGGCCCACCTGCAGGCGGTCGGCCTCGGCTGGACCTCGCTGGCCACGATCACCGCCGCCCTCTGGCAGATGTGCCGCCTGGCCCGCACCGAACTGATCTACCCGAAGATCCTCTACGCCTCCGGGCTGAGCTGGAACACCGGGGTCGCCCTGGCCGTCCTCGGCATCATCTTCGGGGACGGTCAGTCGGTGGAGTGGCTCGACGCGCCGCAGTACGCCGCCCCCTTCTTCGTCCTCGGCATCGGCATCGTCTCGGCCTGGGTCGTGGCCGTCTTCCGCCGCCGCCGCGAGCCGCACGTCTACGTCACGCAGTGGTACATCCTCGCCGCCGTCTTCTGGTTCCCCTGGCTGTACACCGTCGCCGTGTTCATGATCTTCTGGTTCCCGGCCACGGGGGTCGTTCAGCCGATCGTGAACTGGTGGTTCGGCCACAACGTGATCGGCCTGTGGTTCACCCCGGTGGCCGTGGGCACCGCCTACTACATCATCCCCAAGGTGATCGGCCGGCCGATCCACAGCTACTACCTGAGCATCACCGGCTTCTGGGCACTCGCCCTGTTCTACGCCTGGGCCGGCATGCACCACCTGATCGGCGGGCCGATCCCGGCCTGGCTCGCCACCGCCAGCACCGTCGGCAGCATGATGATGTTCATCCCGGTCATCGCCGTCGGCATCAACCACCACATGACGATGCTCGGCCACTTCGACCGGCTGAAGTACAGCCCGGCCCTGCGGTTCACCGTCTTCGGGGCCATCGCCTACACCTGGGTCAGCGCCCAGGGGGCCATCGAGTCCCTCAAGGACTTCAGCGAGGTGGCCCACTTCACGCACTACACCGTGGCCCACGCCCACCTGGGGGTGTACGGCTTCGTGGCCATGATCTTCTTCGGCCTGTTCTACTACATGGTGCCGCGGCTCACCGGCCGCGAGTGGGCCAGCAGCGGACTCATCCGCCTCCACTTCTGGTGCAGCGCCGTCGGCATCACCATCTACTTCGTCGCCCTGTCGATCGGCGGCTGGTGGCAGGGCCGCATGCTCAACAACCCGAACGTCCCGTTCGGGGCCATCACCACCTACATCAAACCTTACCTCTTCGCCCGCACCCTCGCCGGGGTGCTGATGACCGTCGGCCACCTCGCCTTCGCCGCCCTCTTCGTCATGAACCTGGCCGGCTGGGGACGCAAGCGCTCCGGCGGGCCGACCTACTTCAACGAACCGCCCGCCAACCCCTGACCCCCGAGCCCCGTGGCCTGGGACCGACACCGGCGAACGACCAACGACCAACGACCAACGGAGGACCGACATGGACCGCGGGATGGTGATCTTCCTCGGCTCGCTGCTCACCTTCTCCTCGAGCTGGCTGGGGCTGATCCTCTTCCCCTTCTGGCAGCTCAACAACGAGCAGCCCTACCAGAAGGACGCCACCGAGGTGCCCTACCCGCAGCCCCTGCAGGGCCTGGCCCTGGCCGGACGCAAGGTCTACCAGGCCAACGGCTGCATGTACTGCCACAGCCAGCAGGTCCGCAGCGAGAAGTTCGGCAACTGGTGGGAGAACGGGCTGGAGAAGACCGGGGCCGACATCAAACGCGGCTGGGGCCTGCGCCGCAACGTCTCCCGCGACTACATCTACGACAACCCCACCATGCTCGGCACCATGCGGACCGGGCCGGACCTCGCCAACGTCGGCAGCCGCTACACCGAGGCCTGGCAGCACGCCCACACCTTCAACCCCCGGGTCTTCAACGACTGGAGCATCATGCCCTCCTTCGCCTTCCTCTACCGCAAGGAGCGGGTGACCGGCGAGCGGTCCGACAAGGCCCTGACCCTGGGCCGCGAGTGGACCGTCGACCCCGGCTACCGCTGGCGGCCGACCCCGGACCAGTGGGACGCCATCCTCGCCGAGCGGGGGGAGGCGATCAAGGCCCAGTTCCTGGCCCGGCCCGAGAACGCCGCCGCCACCGGCTTGGACCTCACCAGCCCCGAGGGCAAGCGGCAGTTGCTCGAGTTCTGGCTGACCACCGAGGAAGAAGGCTACCAGATCGTGCCCACCGACGAGGCCGAAGCCCTGGTCGCCTACCTCCTGTCCCTGCGCAAGGCCGAAGTCCCCCTCCCGGAGGCCAAGGAATGAGTACCGTCCCGAACCTCCCGCCGACCGCCACCAGCCCCCCCGACGACGAGAGCCCCGACGCCGTCCAGCGGCAGATGGACATGGTCGCCCGCGAGCAGGCCGAGCCACGCGACGGCTTCGAGCCGGTCCCCTTCTGGGTCGCCTGCATCTTCGGCGGCCTGTTGGCCTGGGGCGGCTACTACGTCGGCACCAACTCCGCCGACTTCCGCCCCGACGTGTTCGACCGCAGCGACCTGCGCCTGCCCGCGGGCGGCCCCGCCGCCGTCAGCCCGCCCGACCCCGACCCACAGTCCCTCGAAGACCTGATGAAGATCGGCCAGCAGAAGTACGCCGTCTGCGCCAACTGCCACAAGCCCGACGGCAAGGGCGACCCGGCCCAGAAGATCCCGCCCCTGGCCGGCTCCGATTGGGTCGACGGCCCGCAGGCGTCGGCCGCCCGGCTGTCGCGGATCCTGCTCTACGGCCTGACCGGCCCGATCACCGTCAGCGGCGTGACCTACAACCACAGCGGCACCGCCATGCCCGCCCAGGGCACCGCCATGAAGGATTACGAGATCGCCGCCGTCATCACCTACATCCGCAACAGTTGGGGGAACAAGGCCGACGCCGGCAAGCCGCCGGCCGTCACCGCCGCCGTCGTCCGCGCCGCCCGGGCCAAGGAAGGAACCCGCAAGGCCAACGGCAGCCAGCCCGTCACCGCTGACGAACTCCTGAAGCTGCCGGTCGACTACTCGGACCTGGCCGCCGCCCCGGCCGCCCCGCCCCCCGCTGCCAAGGGTGACCCCAAGGCCGACGCCAAGGACAAGAAGTAACCCCCCGGCGTCCGGCACGGCCCGGCGAGCCGGCCGTGACCGACCCGGTTCCCTTCCTTCCGCCGAGCCAGGCCATGCCTCACTGCTGCCACTGCGGTGGGCCGATCACCGGCACCGGTTACGCGGGTCGGCCGTGGCCCGGTCGCCCGGCCGCTACCTACTGCTGCTACGGCTGTCTGAGCCTCGGCGAGCAGGAGCGGCAACTCGCCGCCCCGCCCGCCCCGGCCACCGACTCCCCCGGCCGTGGGGCCGGAGCCGTCGGCTGGCGGCTGGGCCTCGGCATCCTTGTCGTCGGTCAGTCGATGATCTTCGGCCTGGCCCTGAACCTGCACGACGACGTTCCCCCGGCCGCCCGCTGGTTCACCCAGTCGCTCATCCTGCTCGGCACGCTCGTCGTCGTCGCCCTGCTGGGCCCGCCGCTGTTCCGCACCGCGTGGCTCGAGCTGCGGTCCGGCCGCCTCACCATCGAGGCACTCTTCCTGCTCACCCTGGCCGGGGCGATGGCCGCCTCGCTGCAGGCCTTCCTCACCGGCCGCGGCGCGATCTACTTCGAGGTCGTCTCGGTCCTGCTGGTCGTGTACTCGCTCGGCAAGCTGATCGGGGCACGGAGCCGGGCCGCCGCCCTCGCCGGGGCCCGCGCCTGGGCCGGCCAACTCGACACCTGCCGCCTCACCGACGCGCACGGCCGCACCCGCATCATCCCGGTGGCCGACGTGCGACCCGGCGACCTCGTGGAGGTGAACCCCGGCGAGACGTTCGCCGTCGACGGCGTGATCCGCGCCGGGACCGGCTTCGTGTCGGAAGCGGCCGTGAGTGGCGAACCGTTCCCCGTGGTGCGGCGGCCGGGCGACCGCGTCCTGGCCGGTTCCGCCAGCCACGACGCCACCTTTACCGTCGAGGCCACCACGGCGGGCCAGACCCGGCACATCGACCGCCTCCTGGCCGTCGTCGCGGAAGCACGTGACAAGCCGCTGTCACTCCAGGGCCGGGCCGACGCCCTGGGCCGCTGGTTCCTCCCGCTCGTCGTCGTCACCGCCCTGGGCACGTTCGCCTACTGGGGCTTCCTGGCACCTGGGGCCGACTGGGAAGTCGGGCTGTTCAACGCCCTGTCGGTGCTGCTCGTGGCCTGCCCGTGCGTGATCGGCCTGGCCACGCCGATCGTCGTCTGGTCGGCCCTGGGGCGGCTGGCGGAACGCGGCCTGATCGTCCGCTCCGCGGGGGCCGTCGAGCGGCTGGCCGAGGTCGATCGCGTCCTGCTCGACAAGACCGGCACCCTGACCGACGACAGCTTCGTCCTGCTCGACGTGGTCACGACCGCGACCGGAGCCGCGCGGGCCGAGTTGCTCGGCTGGTTGGCCACGGTGCAGCAGCGCAGCAGCCACCCGGTCGCCCGCGCCTTCGCCCGCCTGCCCAAGCCGTTCCCCCCGGGCCAAGAACCGCAGGTGGTCGGCTTCCGCGCCGTCCCCGGGTGTGGGATCGAAGCCGAGCTTCGGGTCAACGGGGTACGCCACGAGTTGCGGGCCGGAACGCCGCCGTGGATCGCCACGACCTGCCGCACCCCCGCTTCCCCCGACCTGACCGACCGCCTGAAGGCGACCGGCCACCGCATCGACGTGGCCCTCGACGGGGAACTGGCCGCCGCGGCCGTCCTCTCGGAACGCCTCCGTGATTCCACCCCCGCCATGCTCCGCGGCTTCGGCCGGCTCGGCCTTCCCGTCGAGGTGCTGACCGGCGACACGGCGGAGCGGGCGGCGGCGGTGGGCCTGAACGTGCCGACCCGCAGCGGCCTGCTGCCCGACCAGAAGCGGGCGGTCGTCGAGGCGGTGACGGCGGCCGGCGGCAGGCCGCTCTTCCTGGGCGACGGGATCAACGACGCGGCGGCCCTGGCGACGGCCCACGCCGGCATCGCCCTGGCGAGCGGGACCGACCTGGCCGTCGCTGCCGCCGACCTCACCCTGTACCATTCCGACCTGCGGGTGCTGCCCTGGGCCGTGGCCCTCAGCCGCGAGGCCGTCCGGGCGGTGCGGCGGAACCTGCGGCGGGCCGTGACCTATAACCTGGTCGGCGTCACGCTGGCGGCCTGTGGCCTGCTGCACCCGGTGGTCGCCGCCGTGCTGATGGTGCTGTCGAGCCTGTCGCTCGTGTTCTCGTCCACACGGGTCGGGGTCGCCGCTTGCCCGTGCGACGAACCTGAGCCGTCGCCGGTGCATGGTGAGCGTGAGTCCTCGCCGTCTTCTGGCGGACGCGAGCCGTCTGTCGCGTCGGTGGCCCGCCCCGGCCCGCTGCTCACGCCCCGGCGCAAGGCCGTCCTGCACGGGCTGGCCTTCGCCCTACAGGGCGTCGCGGTCCTGCTGCTGCTCGAGGCGGCCCGCGCGCCCCTGCCCGCGGTCCTGGTCCTGGGCGGGTTCGCGCTAGCCGGCCACCTACTGGCCCGTGCCTGGCTGCGGTGGGACGCCATCCCGCACACCCTCGACATGTGCTTCGGCATGTTGACCCTCGGCAACCTCGGCATGCTGCTCGGCTGGTGGGCCGATCAGGGCTTCGCCCCGCTTCACGACCACGGCTGCCGCGAGTGCGTCGAGACGATGCGGGACGGCGTGATCCGTTCGCCGGGCATGTGGGCGGGAATGCTCCTGCTGGCGAACGCGGCGATGCTCGGGCTGTTGCGGCACCGGAACCACGGCGGGACGCGGCACGAACTGGCCATGTACACCGGCGGCAACCTCGGCATGGTCGTCGGCATGATCGCCGGCGGCTGGTGTGCCGCACAGCTCGAGACCGCTTCGGTGGCTGTGGGCTTCGCGGCCAGTTCGCTCGGCATGGCGGTGGGCATGATCGGCGGCATGCTTGCCGGGACGGCCGCGGTCGAACACCTCCTCGGCTTATTCCGCTGGCTGGCCGTGCTGGGCCGCTATCCCGACCGGGTCGGCCGGGTCACCGGGTGAAGTAATACGCCGACAGGCCGAAGGCGATGGCGATGACGGCATAGCGGACGTAGGCAGCCGGGAGCCGGCGGGCCAGGCGGGCACCGGCGTAGCCCCCCGTGATCGCGGCCGCGATCATCGGCCCGGCGTAGTCCCAGCGCACCAGCCCGTCGCGGACGAAGACGAGCACGGCCGCCGCGTTGATCGCCGCCGCCAGGAATGTCTTGACGGCGTTCATGCGGTGGATGTCGCCGACGCCCAGGAAGCCCAGGGCACTGAGCATGAGGATGCCGATGCCGGCCCCGAAGTACCCGCCGTAGACGGCGACGAGGAACTGGAAGGCGAGGACCAGGACCAGGGTGAGGGGGTTGGGCCTGTGCGGTCCGGGGCGTGCCGGGCCGGCCGCCGCCCGCCGCCTCAGCCATCGCGCCAGCGGGGCTTGGACGACGAACAGCACGGCGGCCGTGAGGATCAGCCACGGCACCAGGCCGGCGAAGGCGGCCTTGTCATAGCCCACCAGCACCGCCCCGACGTAGCCGCCGAGGAGGCTCGGCACGATCATGCGGGCCACGAAGCGGCGGCACTCCCACAACTCGCTGCGGTAGCCGAGCGAGCCGGCGATCGAGCCGGGCATCAGGGCGACGGTGCTGGTGGCGTTGGCGAAGGTGGCGGCGAGTTCGGGGCCGAAGGGGCGGAGCGCGGCCATGAGGGCCGGGAAGGTGAGCAGCGTGCCGCCGCCGGCGACCGAGTTCAAGGCCCCGGCGAGGAAGGCGGACAGGCACAGCCCGATCAGGGTGAGGTCGAGGGGTGGCATCGGGACATGATAGGACCGGCGGCCCGGTCAGGGACGCTCCCCGTTGCGCAGCCGCTCGCCCAGGTCGTCGAGCAGGGCCGGCAGTTGGCGGATCTCGGTCAGCACGGCGTGCGCGCCGGAAGCGCGGAAGCGGCGGCGGATCGCCTCGCGGCGGCGGTCGAGTTCGGCCGCGGGCAGTTGGCGGAACTCGGCCTCGCTCAGGCCCATCTCGTTGCCGGAATCGACCACGCCCACGCTCCAGCACCCGGCGTTGCGGCCGTCCTCGATGTCGACGACGGTGTCGCCGACCTTCACCACGGCGGCCGGGGGGTAGACGCCGAGGGCCTCCATGCAGCGGAAGATCATCCAGGGGGCGGGACGGCCGGCCGGAACCTCGTCGGCCCCGGTGGCGAAGTCCGGAACGTAGCCCTGGCGTCGGGCGGCCTCGCGGACGACCGCGTCCGCCTCGCGGAAGTAGCCGGTCGTGGCGGCCACCTTCACCCCCCGGCTCCGCAGCACCGCCACGACCTCGACGACCCCGGCAACGAGGGTGCTATGCCGTGCGGCGGCTTCGACCTGGCGGGGCGTCACGTCCCGGTACAACTCCTCCACGTCGGCCTCGGTCCAGTCGCGTCCCACGGCCGCCTTCCACTTCGCGGCGACGGCCGGTTCCCGCAGCATGGCCCGGAGGTGGTCCTTCTTGTGCAACCCCATCGGGCCGCGGGCCTCGGCCAAGGTGACGGTCACCCCCCGGGCGGCGAAGGCGGCGACGAACGCACCCGCCGGCGCGAGACAGCCGAAGTCGATGGTCGTTCCCGCCCAGTCGAGAACGACGAGCCGGATCGCCGGGTCAGGCACGGGTCGCCACCTCTTCGAGATGGCGGCGGAAGTAGGCCAGCGGCGGGGTCGCCAGGCCGACGACCTTGGCCCGGTCGTCGTACTCCCGGACCCGGACGGCGGCGGCGAAGTGGGGGTGGGCCTCGAAGCCGCGGGCCTCGTCGGCGGTCATGGGTCCGCCTTGCAGTTCCAGGCTGCGGACCGAGGCGGGCGAGAGGTCGGCGGAGTAGCCGGGACGAACGGCCGTGAGGTAGCGCTTGGCGGCGACGTGCAGCCGCACCGGCTCGGTCACGCCGGGGCCGAAGGCCTTCTGCAGGAAGCGGACGCCGAGTTCCTCGTGTCGGTCGTCGATCCCCTGGGCGGCGAAGTCTTCCCCGAGGCCGTGCAGCATGTGGCCGATGTCGTGGAGCAGGGCGGCGGCGATCACCTCGGCCGGTTCCCCGTTCCGCTCGGCGAGCGTGGCCGCCTGCAGGGCGTGTTCGAGCTGGCTGACGGCCTCGCCGTAGTACTCGCTGCCGCCGCGGTCCGCGAAGAGGCGTTCGATCCGGTCGATCAGTTCGGTCGGCGTCATCGGTCGTGTTCCTCCCACCACTCGGCGGCGATCCCGAAGGACAGGGTCATGCCGGCCCCGCCCGGCGAGCTGATGATGTGGCAAGCGGGCTGGGGTTCGGCGGTCACGAACGTCTGCGTCGGGTGCTTAGCGTACACGCCGTGCCAGCGGGCCGCGATGCCCCAGTCGGGTAGCCGCACCAGTCTCCGCAGGTAGCTCAGGATCAACTCGTCGATCTCGGTCTTGTCGAAGGGGCTGATGGCCTCGTCATACTCGTGCGAGTCGCCGATGACGACCTCGCCGCGGTCGTTCTGCGCGGCCATGACGTGGATGCCGTAGCGGACGTAGTCGGGCAGGGTGGCGGCGACGCGGGCCTTCAGGGCGGGGAGGGTTTCGCACACCTCGAACGACTGGTAGTGGCAGAGGGTCAGGCCGCCGGCCAGGTGCGGGCCGATGCGGAAGCCGTCGGGCTGCGGGCCGGTCTTCATCATCTGCAGCTTGCAGCGGCGCAGTCCGGACGTGGCGTACATTTCGGGGAAGAGGGTCTCGAAGTCGGCCCCGGAGCAGACGAAGACGCGGTCGGCGTGCCAGACCTCGCCGGCGGCGGTTCGCACCCGCGGCATCTCGACGGCGGTGACGGCCGTGCCGAGCCGGAGCGTCACCCCGAGCGAGCCGAGGTAGGACTGCACCTGGGCGATCGCGGCCGGCGGGTTTACGACGAGTTCGGTCGGGCTGTACAGCACCCCGCGCAGGCCGTCCGGGTTCAGGGCCGGGAACCGCCGCAGGGCCTCGGCCGCCGACAGGTACTCGCAGGCCACGCCGAGGGCCGGTGCCTTGGTGGCGAACTCGCGGACGACGGCATCTTCGTCCTCCTCGCGGGCCAGGTGCAGCGAGCCGCAGGGCCGCACCCACAGCCCCGCCTTCTCGCCGAGTTCGAGCCAGCGTTGGCGGCTTTTCAGGGCGCGGGCGTAGTCCGGGCCGGGGACCTGACCGATCGGCCAGACCATGCCGAAGTTCCGCACGGAGGCTCCTTGCGGGGTCGGGGTGCGGTCGAAGAGGACGACGGAACGGCCGCGGCGGGCCGCTTCCCCGGCGAAGGCCAGCCCGACGATCCCGCCCCCGATCACGGCCACATCGGCCCGGTTCGACTGACTCACTGTTCGCTCCGGGTGTGAGAACACGGGGGGCTAACGCCCCCCGCTCGTGAAGATTACACGGGGGGCTGACGCCCCCCGCTCGCCGGCTGACGCCCCCCGCTCGCCGGCTGACGCCCCCCGCTCGCCGGCAGACGCCCCCCGCTCGCCGGCAGACGCCCCCTGCTCGCTAGTGTCAGTCCTTGGTCAGGGTGAACTGGTCGAACAGCCGGCCTTCGTGGTCGAAGGCTTTGAGGTTGAACGTGCCGCGGTGGACGGTGACGTAGCAGAAGTGGTAATCGGAGCGGAACTCCTGCTTGAAGAACGCCGGCGTCGGGGCGAAGTTCTCCAGTCGGCCGCCGCCGCCGCCCGAGGTCAGGTAGACGATGCCGGACTTCTGATCGACCTTGCCGGCGCGGATCGGCCAGGTGCGTTCGTAGACGTGGATGTGGCCGTTGAAGACGATGTCGACGTTGTACTTCTCGTAGAGCGGTACGAGGTTGCGGACCCGCAGGTCGCCGGCGGTGGTCGGCCCCTTCCAGGTGTTGCCGTAGTCGTCGTCGTCGGAGGAGTAGGCCGGGTGGTGGTGGAAGCAGATCTTCCACTTGGCGTCGGAGGCGGCCAGGGCCTTTTCGAGCCAGCGGTACTGCTCGCCGCCGGGGGTCAGGTCGCGGCGGGTGTTGGTGTCCAGCGAGAAGAACTCGGCGTTGCCGTACCGGAACGAGTAGTAGTACTCCGGCTGGGGCAGGGAGAAGTACTTGTAGTAGTAGGGGTGGTTCTTCTCGTGGTTGCCGATGCAGGGGAAGACGGCGACGCGGCCGAACAGTTCGTGGCAGGGCCGGAACAGGTCGCCGGTCCACTGGTACTTGGACGCCCCGTCGTCGACCACGTCGCCGCAGTGGAGGACGAAGTTCGGCCGCCGCTCCCACATCAGCTTGGCGACCTTGCCGGTGATCACCGGGTTCCGCTGCGTGTCGCCGATGACGGCGAAGCTGTAGGCATCATCCGGGCCCGGGGCGGTGGCGAAGGTGAGCGGCTTGCTCTCGAGCTTGCGGCCCGCGGCGTCCACGCACACCACGCGGTAGAAGTACTTGGTGTCGGGCTGGAGGTCCGTCAGCGTGACCTCGCCCAGGGTCACCGGCTTATCGACCCGTACCGACTGCTTCGGCGGGAACGTCGTGCCGTACTCGACGACCGCCGTGGATTCCTCCTCCGTCTCCCACATCACGGTCATGCTCGTCCGGGTCGCGTACTGCAGGTACGGCTCGACGACGAACCGCGGGCCGGCGGGAAGGGCCGACGGGAGCTGCGACAGGTTCTTGTCGGCCTCGAAGTGGGCGGCGACCTGCTCGGCCGGCACGGCGTAGCTGCACAGCAAGACTTCCTTGATCGCCCCCTGCATCGGGTAGTCCTCGTCGTCGTCGCGGTAGCGGCCGATGACGAACGGTGCCGACTTGGCATACAACACCGGCCCGGTCTGCTCCGTGCTACTCGCGTCGGTCTGGCCGTTCACGTACAGCCGCATTTCCCGGCCGTCGTAGACCCCGGCCAGGTGGTACCACTTGCCCCGCTCGTACTTCGTCTTCCCGGTCAGGTAGGTGAGCTTCTTCGTCTTCTGGGTCGCCACGCCGAAGTAGAACTCGGTCTTGTTGTACCCTAGCAGGAAGCCGGACTCGTCCGGCCCGTTGTCCTGCATGCAACCGACGATGCCGCCCCACTCGGTCGGTTCGTCGACCCGCACCCAGGCGACCAGGGTGAGGGCTTCCTTGGGCAGGAAGTCGGCCTCCGGCCCGACCCGGTCCTTGATCAGTACGCCGTCGGCGGGGTCGGTCAGTTCGAGCCGGGGTGTCGGGTCCGTGGTCACGACCTTGGGGGAACCCAGCAGGGTGCCGCCGAGCTTGCCGGTACGGTCGGCGACCTTGTTCCCGGTCACGGCCGTGGCGTCGAAGACCCAGTGGGCGGTCGGCTTCAGATCGACCTTCGGGCCGGCCTCGGTCGAACGGCCCAGGTAGAGCACGGCCATGAGCAGGGCGGCGGCACACACGGCCGGTCCCACGACACACTTGCAGTTCCGGGTCACGGTGAACCTCCCTTCGCGGTCGGTGCCACTCGACGGGACGGTGTCATCCCCTTGATCATCCCCTAGGCCTTGACAATATCCTCGATGCGGTCGGCCGTCGTGTGAATTCCTCTACATGAAGCCGACCCGCGACGCCGAGGGCCGGCTGTCGCGGCCCGGGGCAGACGAGGCGGGGGGGGCGGCATACCGGCGGGGCGGCGTACCGGCGGGGCGGCGTATCTGCGGGGCGGCGTACCTGCGGCGTACCCGGAGTGCGGGGGGAGATTCGGGAGGTCCGGGGGGTCCGAAGGTCCGGGGGATGCGGAGGAGATGTGGTGGTCGGTCACGAAACCGACCCCTCCGGTGCGGGGAGGGGTCGGCAGGAGATCAGGGGGTGTGGGGCGGCTCAGCGAGCGCCTTCGAGGATCTTGCGGGCCTCGTCGTTCTGGCCCCGCTTGTAGAGCGGCAGGTGCCGGTAGTAGACCTCGAGGGTGAGGATGGCCAGGGCGGTGGTGCCGAGCCGGCCGCAGGACCGGCCGATCCAACCGCCTTCCGGCTCGTAACTACCCTGGTTGGGGCCGTCCTTCTTGTTCTGCAGTTCGATGAGCCAGTCGCGCATGCCGCCCCTTCGGACGCCGTCAGGCCCCTTGGGTCCTTCGTTCCAATCCTTCCACTCGTCGCCTTCGAAGAAGTGGACGACCTGGGTGGCGTAGTAGTAGAAGTACATGTCCAGGGCCGGCCGGTTGTTGCGCGGGGCGGCGGTGGTGCCGGCGGGGGCCCGCCGCATCAGCCCCAGGACGCCCTCGGCCATGCCGCCGTTGTCCGGTCCCCAGCCGTCGATGTAGTAGCGGCAGAGCAGGCCGACGGCCGTCAGGGCGGTGCCGGGGGCGGCCCCGGCGCTGTCGTTGTAGCCGTAGGCCGACTTCCGCGAGCCGGCCCCGGCGTGGTTCAGGAACTCGATCGCCTTCTTGATGACCTTGGGGTCGACGACGAGGTCCTTGCTGAGGCGGGCGGCCTGCAGGGCCTGGATCTGCCAGCCGACGATCGAGGTGTCGCCGGGGTTGCCGAAGGTGTAGCCCCAGCTACCGTTGGCGGCCTGGGCGCGCTGGATGTAGTTGACGGCGGCCTGGGCCGGGGCGAAGAGCATGGCTCGGTCCTTGGTCATGCCGTAGGCCTCGGCCAGGGCCAGGGTGCCGATCGCCTGGGCGTAGGCGTTGGCGCTCATGCGGCCGGCGTTGTTGCCGCTGAGCGGGCAGTTCTTGATCAGGTAGTTGAGCCCGGCGTGCACGGTCCGGGTGTACTTCTTGCCGGTCTTGTGCGTCTCGCCGGCGGCCAGGAACGGGAGCAGGGCCATGCCGGTAGAGGCGATGTTGTCGGCCCTGTAGTTGCCGTCGAAGACCCAGGAGCCGTCGGGCTTCTGCTGGCGGGCGAGCCAGGCCAGTCCGAGGGCGACGGCCCGCTCACTGGCCTCGTTGCCGCCGCCTTCGCGGAGCAGCTTGCTCTTGGTCGCGCCGCTACGGCCGGGGAAGGCGGCGAAGATGTGGCCGCCGCTGCCGCCGCTGCCGCTCATGACGTTGCCGGCATCCCCCAGAACGCCGGGGCTGGTCAGGTCGGAGGGGTTCAGGCCGGGCACCGCCAGGGCCGTGGTGTCGGTGTCGGGGGCGTTCGGTTGCCCCAGGTTGTCGTTGGTGACGGCGGCATCGACCGTCTGCTTGTCGATGCGGTCGAGTTCGGGCAGGGCGGCCTCCAGGTTCGATTGCAGGCCGGGGTCTTCGTTGGTCAGGTCTTGTTCGGGCGGGTCGTCTTCCTTCTCGACGGAAGTAGCGACGACCTTTTCGGGCGGCCGGGCGGTGGTGTCGGGGCCTCCGAAGATCAGCATGAGCAGTGCGATGATGCCGATGTTGACCGCCCCGCTGATGACCCAGGCGGGCAGGTGCTTGCGCATGAACCGCTCCTGGGGCGTCTCCTTGGCGGCCTCGATGCGACGGATGACGGCTCCCTTGGGGGCCTCCGCCTTGGCGGCGGTCTCGGCCGGGGGTTTGTCACTCACGGGCAATCCTCCTTCGGGTTACGGGAGTTACCAGGTCGGTCGATCTCCGGGGCGTGCGACGCCCCTGTGTTCTGTCCTTGTCCTGTCCTCGTTCTGTCTTGGCCTGTCGCTGCGTCTGCTGGTCGCCTGTCACCGGGGCGTCTGTCCGTCGGGGCGTCTGTCCGTTCGCCGCCTCACGCCCGCGGCTCCGCCTCGCCGAAGGGGTTGCGGATGCGGTGCGCCTCGATCTCCTGGCGTGCCCGGCGGTCGCTGCGGCGGAAGTAGACCGTCAGTCCGAGGGCGGCGACGACCAGGCCGATGACCACTATGGTCGCTGTGGTGGCGAACGACCCCCAGGCGAGCGTCACGGGGACGTCGGGATCGGGCCGGGGGATCACGGCCCGGCCCAGGAGCAGCGGGGCCCGCTTGACCACGTTGCGGCTCGGGTCCTTCTCGTCCCGTTCGGCGGAGCGGTAGCGCAGGAGCTTGAAGAAGTATCCGGCGAAGGACACCCACTTGTTGACGCGGCCGGTCCCCTCGATGCCCTCGGGCGGGTCGGTGAAGAAGACACAGATCGGGTTGCCGCGCGGCTCGTTGCGGGGCACGATCCAGCCCTCGTAGGCCGTCTCGACGCCGGCCGCCGCGAGCTTCTCGCTCGGCTTGACCTTGCTGAGCTGGATCAGACGCCCCTCGAACCGCACCAAATCCAGCTTGTAGTCGCGGCGGGAGTCGAGGAACAGGTCGGCGAACTTCAGGTCGCCGTTGGCGTACCTCTCGAGTTCCTCGGGCGGGAACCGCCGGGCGTGCAGCAGCACCCGGTTCCAGGCCGAGACTTCTTCCCAGTTCTCCTCGGCTTTGGCGATGAAGGCGTCGTCCTTGATGAGGCGGAAGACGCGCAGGTTCTTGTCCAGGGCCGCGGGGTTGTCACCGGGCGGGACCGGCGGGCCGCTCAGGAGCCGGACCGACTTGCCGATGATGACCGGAACGGGGTCCTCGCGGACGTCCTGCTTGACCTTGAAGAAGTAGCCGGCGGCGGTGGCCCAGGAGTTGACCTCCAGCCACTCGCGGGGCGGCCGCTGCCTCAGGGCCGCCAGTGGCTCGGGCAGTTCGGTGAAGACCACCCAGACGGCGTAGGCCAGCACCTTGTCCCGGTCGGCGGGGAACGGTTCGCCCAGGGGCAGCAGCAGGCCTTCGTAGGTCTCGTCGGTCCCGGCCTCGACCAGGGACCGGGAGGCGGGGACGCGGCGGACCTTGACGAGTTGGCCGTCGAACCGCAGCAGCGACAGGCGGTAGGCCACCCGCGGGTTGGCGGTCGGCTGGCCGCTCGGGGTGGCCGTCAGGTCGTCGCGGGTCAGGTCGGTGGCGGCGTTGCGTTCCAGTTGCTCGGCCGAGAACTGCCGGGCGTGCAGCACGACGGTGTGCCAGGCCTGGTATTCGTCGGGGTTGACCGTCTCGGCGGCGACCGGCTCGAAGTCCACGATACCGGTGTTGGGGATGCGGTCGCCCTGGGCGTCCCGCCGGCCCTGGAAGATGGCCGCATCCTTGTTCGGGATAGCGGTTTCGGCCACCTCGGCCTGACGCTTCGGTTCGGCCGGCGGCGAGGGGCTCTGGTCGTCCAGAGGCGTGTCGCCCCGCAGGACCGGACCGGCCCACAGCGCAACGACCGATAAACTCAAGATCGGGATGAGTTTACGGCAACAACTCGGTGCTGGATCGGGCCGACCGGACATGCACTCGCCCTCGTTCGCATCTATTTAGACGGCAGGCCGACGGCAAAGTTCCCCCCATTCGCCGGACGCTCGACCCTCGCTCCTGGGAGCCGGCCCGGAACTCGCGACCCGGTGCAGGGGACCCGGGTCGGTTCTGGCCTCGGCCGGTCGGTCGTTCCGTCAGCCCTCCCGTCGGCCCTCCCGACTTCAGCGGGGGATACTCTTGTCGAGTGGTACCGGGGCGATGTCGCTGAAGCCGGCCCGCACGGAGTGGTCGAGCAACTGGACCACCGACGCCTGCCGGAGCTTGCTGCCGATCTCGATCGTGACTTTGGGGGGCGGTATCTTGATCCCCTTGGCCTCGAACTCGGCGATCCGTCGCTTCTCCTTCTCGGCGAGAATCACCATTTCCTTGTGGAAGACGGCGGGGTCGGCCCCGATGTCGCGGCCCTTGTCGTCGGCCGCGCCCTCCTCGCTGATGTTGATGTTGGCGATCGCCCCGCCGTCGGTGGCGGTGACCCGCACCACGAACTTCTTGGGCTTCTCGGAGGTGATGTCGGGGATCGCCGACGTCGCCCCGCCCTCCTCGGCGGGGGGCAGGCTCATGGCGATCTGACCCTCGGTCGGGGCCGGCTTGAACGTCATGATGAAGAACGCCAGCAACTGGAACGACATGTCGAGCATCGGGGTGATGGGCAGGTCGGGCTCGACGTGGTCCTCTTTTTTCTTGCGGCGGTGCCTGCGGCTCATGGGTGCGGTCTTCGGGGATCGGGGTTCGGATGTCCAAGGGCGGAGCGGGTCGGCTGCGGTGCCGGGTACGAATCATTCCTGGCCGGAGTAGCGGATCGCCCGCAGTTCGACCCGGGAGTACCCGGCCAGGCGACAGGCCCGCATGAGCGGGTACGAGAGGCTGAACGGCGTCTCCTTGTCGATCCGCAGGATGAGCGTGGCCTCGGGGCGGTCCTTGTTGGTCTTCTTCATCTCGATGGAGGCCCGCCGCTTCAGGTAATTTTCGACCTGGATGGGGTTGTCCAGCGTGTCGGTGTCCCCTTCCCGGTCGCTCGGCGGCAGGAGCACCTGCCCCTTCTCGTTGATGTTCAGGAAGATCGTGTCGGTGACGTTCTTCTCCAGGGCCTTGGCGGCGATCGCCTCGGGCAGCCGGATGTTGATGTCGGTCTGCTCCATGACGAAGTTGGCGCAGAGCATGAAGAACATCACGAGCTGCAACACCAGGTCGAGCAGCGGGGTGAAGTTCGGTTCACACTTCTCGGTATTACCGTGGCTCATGGCGTCCGGGTTCGCTGAGGTGTGGGGTGGTATCCGGGTCGGGGGAGCGGTACACGCCCGGCCGAACGACCCGGGGTCGTCTGCGCTGTCGGGTCGGCGGCCGCGGGTCGGGTCCGGGACCGCCTCGCCCCGCGGCCGGTCACCGTCCGCGTCCGGCCGCCGGGGTCGTCTGCGCTGTCAGGGTCAGGTCGGCGGCGGGGGCAGCCACGGCCACGGTCACGGTCGTGGCCACGGTCACGGGCCACGGTCAGGGCCACGGCCACCGTCAGCGGGGCGGGGGGGCCGCCGGGGGGGTGGCGGCCACCGGCTGGGCCGGCGGGGCCGGCTTCTTCGAGTTGTGGTACATCTGCGTCAGCAGGTCGTCGGCGATGTGGCCCACGTCCATGCACACCCGCGTGATGCGGTTCTTGAAGAGGGCGTTGAAGAAGATCGCCGGCACCGAGATCGCCACCCCGAAGAGGGTCACGCTCAGGGCGTGCGAGATGCCCTCGGCCAACTTGGCCGGGTTGATCTGTGTCGCCGTCGACAGGACCTTGAACGACTGGATCATCCCGAACACCGTGCCGACCAGCCCGAGCATCGGCCCGAGGGTGGCGATCACGGCGTTGTAGTTGTTCTTCTGTTCCTTATCGCTCTTGATCGCCTCCAGGGTGTTCAGGGCCGCCTCCCGGGCGTCCTCCAGGCCGTACTGGAGTCGGCTCATGCCGGCCGTCAGGACCTGCCCGAGGAAGGACGGGTCGTTGCGGGCCATGTCGAACGCTTCCTTGAACTTCCGCTTGTTCACGGTGTCGGTGAACTCGTCCACGAACCCGGCCGGGATGACCGAGGGCATCCTCAGGTCCAGGAACAGCAGCACGCACAGGGCGATCATGGCGACGGAGACGGCCAGCAGTAGCGGGCCGAAGACCCACCCCAGCGACTTGATCATGAACATCACGATGTTCGTCTCGCCGGCCTCACCGCCGCTGCCGTCATCGGCCCGGGCGACCCCGGCGAAGGTCGTGAGCAGCACCACGGCCAAGGCGGCGAAGAAGAGGAACTTCGTCGGTTGCCAGAAACGGGAAGTGGGATGGGACATACGTTCTGATCCTGTGGGTCCGGTGACGCGAGCAAAGACTGATGAGGCCCTGCGATCCGAGTCGGGCGACAGGCTCGAGGTTCGACGCGGCCGGTGGTCGAAGGGTTCCAGAAAATCGCGCCACGTCCCGGCCGTCCTCGGGCGTGGCGCGAGCCCCGTATCGCATATTAACACAACCGGCTCCCAACCCCGTCAAGAAGAAATTGGCTGATCTTCCTGGCTCCGGCGTTCCGCCCGGCGAGGGCCTGTCGCCGGGGCGGTCCGCTCGACGAGGGCCTGTCGCTTCACTCGACCCGGGGCAACTCGAAGCCTTTGCGGTAGCCGCGGCCGAGGAGCTGGTTGGCGGCCGGGTCGTCGGTCGTCTCCGTGGTCGCATCGAAGCGGAGGGTCTTGCCGGTGCGGTAGGCCAGGTTTCCCAGGTGACACAGCCGGGTACTCTTGTGCCCTTCTTCGATCTCGGCGTTCGGCTCGGCCTGCCCGCGGATGCTGGCGACGAAGTTGCGGACGTGCTCGCGGACCGGGTCGCCTTGGGGCTTCTCGGCCGCCCCGTCCCCGCCGCGAACGGTCCAGGCGTCCCCGCTGAACAGCATCGTCCCCCTGTCGCCGTGGATCGTGATGCCGTAGGACTGGCCCTCCGGCCCTTGGCCCTTCTTCTCCCAGATCCGGTGTTCCCAGACGACGGTACACCCGGCCGCGCCGCCCGGGCCGCCGGGAAAGTCGAACGTCGCCGTCTGCGTGTCGGGCGTCTGCTGGTCGTCGTCGTAGTGGTACTTGCCGCCGGCACAACTGACCTTCGTCGGCGCGTCCAGGCCGCAGACGAAGCGGATCACGTCCAGGCCGTGGATCCCGTTGTTGCCGATCTCGCCGGTCCCCAGGTCCCAGAACCAGTGCCAGTTGTAGTGGAAGCGGTTCTTGGTGAACGGGCCGTCGGCCGGACCGAGCCACAGGGAGTAATCGACCCCCGCGGGCGGCGGTTCGGGTTTGGCGAAGCCGATGTTCGGCCGGTCGCCGCTGATCCAGGCGCGGGCGAAGGCGACCTTGCCGAGTTTGCCGGCCCGGACGTAGTCGCGGGCGGCGATGATGCTCGGCTGGCTCCGCCGCTGCGTCCCCGCCTGGATCACCACCTTGTACTTGCGGGCGGCCTGCACCATCCGCCGGCCCTCGATGAGGTTGTGCGACACCGGCTTCTCGACGTAGACGTGCTTGCCGCGTTCGGCGGCCCATACGGTGGCCAGGGCGTGCCAGTGGTCCGGGGCCGCGACCACCACCGCCGTCACGCTCGGGTCGTCGAGGACGCGGCGGATGTCGGCCACGGTCGCCGGCGAGCGGGCCGGGGTCTTCAGCACCTCGAGGACCGGCTTGAACATCGCCGGGTCGGGGTCCACCAGGTGGGTGACCTCGACGTGGGGGGTGGCGGCCAGCACCGGGGCCAGTTGTTTACCACGAATCCGCAGGCCCATGACGGCGACGCGGACCTTCTCGTTCGGCTGATCGGCGGCGCGGGCGTAGCTGCCGGCCGGGAGGGTCAGGGCCGAGGCGGTCAGGAACTGGCGACGGGTGACGGCACGCAGCATGGGCGGCTTCCCGCAGCGGCAGGGGGGACAGTTTAACGGCCCATGATAAGTAACCCTGGCGGCCGGCTCCAGTGGTGAGGCTGACCTGTGTGACCTGTGACCCGGGTCGCCGGGCCGAACCCTTGCCGTCGGTCCGGCCGTCGGTCCGACTGAGGCCCTTGGTCCGGTTCGGCTTTGGGGGTGCGTCCCGGTACCGGGCCGGTGCCGCTCCGGGCCGGGTCTGTGGGCCGTGGGCCGTGGTCGCGTCCGGGTCGCGTCCGGTCGGCTGCCGACTACCTACCCCTCCCTCACCTACCCCTCACCGCCGGTCAGGGCGTAGACGTTGATCGGGATCGACGACGGCATCATCAGCAGCGTCGGCAGGATCGGCCGGTACGTCCCGTTGATATAGACCACGATCCGCTCGGGGAAGGGGGCGGAGTTCCACGGTACCGCACGGGGGTCGTTGGGGTTCCACGGGTCGGGGTAGACACCCGGCGGCGTTCCCGGCCGCGGCTTGGGGCGGATCACGGGCGGCGTCTGGCTGAGTCCGGCCTGGTCGGCGGCGAAGACCGCGACCCGGAACCCCTCGATGTTCCTCCACATCCCGCCCATCCGGTCCTTGGTGTACTGCCGCACCGAGGGGAAGACCTTGCCGCTCGGGTCGGTGTAGTTCTGCGAGTCGAACGTCGGCGGCTTGTTGAGGTGTACCGAGGCGTACCGTGCCCCCTCGCGGGTGGCGTTATTGGTGACGTGCAGGACCAACAGGAACCGGCAGTACTCGAAGATGCCGAACAGGAGCATCAGGAAGACCGACAGGACCAGGGCCGCCTCGACGATCGTCACGCCACGGCGGCCGCCACGCGGCCCGGCGAACCGGCACGGTCGGGGGGGGGCTAGGCGGGTCGGCATCGCTCGCTCTCCTCACTGCTTCGCCACTGCCTCACCCCTGTGTCACCAGGTCGGCAGTGTCGTGTTCACTTGGAACGAGTCGTCGGTCAGCATCTGCCAGGTGACCGTGAACTCGATCCGGTTCGGCCGCAGCACCCCCAGGTTGATCCACCGCACCTTGTTCCACGGGACCGAGACGGTCAGCGTGAAGACTTGCCCCTTCTCGCCGTAGCACGGCTCGGGCGGCAGGCTGCCGGCACCGTAATTCGTCCCGGGCGGGTCGAGGCCCGGGATCGGGTAGTACGGCGTCGTTCGGGGGGTGATGAACTGGAAGTTGATGGTCACGTCGTCGGCCGTCACGTTCAACCCGGACGCCCGCAGGTAGCCGACGACCACTTCCCGTACACTGGGGCTGCCGCTGTCCCGCTTGATCTGGATGTGGTTACCGTCGGAGCGGATGACATACGCCTGGCCGGCGAGCCGTGCCCCCTCGCGGGCGGCGTTGGACACCACCTGCTTGACGTGGATGATCCGTCCGGTCTCCCAGACCCCGATGATGAGCGGGACGAGGAACAGGATCGTCACGACCGCCAGTTCGATGGCGGCGACCCCGTGGCGGCGGGGCGAGCGGTTTCGCGGACGCATCGGCGATCCTCGCGGTCGGCACCCGGGGGCCAATGACGGGAGCACCGGCCGACACCGCCTCCGGGCCTCTCAACCATAGAACAGGACTCACGACCGCGCCGACCGGAATCGACAGAATTTACGGACCCCGATTCACGGACCCCGACCGGTCCGGAACGACTCACCGGTGACGGACAGACCCGAAACGGTTAGGCCGGTAACGGCCGGAACGGCTCGGACGATCTGGGATTAGCGCGCGGCCGCCCGCCGGTCGCGGCCGGCCCTGAGGCGGCCCGGGAGCGCCAGCTCGCACAGCGGGTTCCGTCAGCCCGCCGTGGATCGACTCGCCGTGAGCGCTCGTGAGCGCTACAGACAGCCGCACTTTACTTTCTGCGAGCCGCTCCCGGCAGTGGGGGGGAATGAGCGGACATTCCGAGGTACTGTTCATGCGGACATCGGTGCGCCGCCTACGCATACGCACATGTGGTGTGGGCGGGACACTCCGCCTGGGCTTGCCGAGCAATAGGGTAGGGGCGTGGCTCACGGGGGCATCGGCATGCCGCCCATGGGGTCGGTGCCGCCCATGGGGTCGGTGCCGCCCATGGGGTCCATCGGCTCCTTGGGCCGCGGCGGCAGGGCACTGGGGTCGATCTTGCCTTCGGGTCGGATTCCTTCGCCGAGCTTGGGCGGGGTCGCCCCCTTCTCGCGGAACGGGTCGGGAGGCACCTTGGAGCCGTACTCGTCGTAGTCGAGGTACATCAGGGTCGTGCCGCCGGCGAGGGCGAGCAGGGTGATGAAGAGCATCAGGACGTAGGCGTCCATGCGGGGGCCGGCGGGGGCCGGGGAGTCCTTGTCGTCCGTGGTCTTGTCCTTGCTCTTGGCCATGGTGGGGTTCTCCGTGTGCGGGCACCGGGGGTGTCGGGTGTCAGCGGTTGCCGGTCAGGGCGGCGGGGGGTCGGACCTCGTCGCCTTTGCGGGGGAGTTCGGCGGGCTGGAGGCGGTCGAGCGGGATGTTGCCACGGGCCGGGGTGAAGGTGACGATGGCCTGTTTGGGGTAGAGGTTGGCGGCGCTGGTGACCTTGACGGTGCCGAGGTAGCGGCCGCCGCCCTCGGTGCGGTACAGGTCCAGGACGGTGCCCGGGGCGAGTCCGGCGTCGAGCCCGATGCTCAGTTCGAGCTGATCGCCCAGGACGCGGTTGACCTGGCCGCGGAGGTTCTCCAGGAGCGGTGGCGGGGCCTTGTCGAAGCTGCGGAGGACGGCGGCCGAGGCGCTGCCGCCGGTGGCCTTGAGTTCGGCCAGGCGGACGCTGAGTTCCTCGACCTTGCGGGCGTTGTCCTCGGCGATGGCCTGGGCGAGTTTGGCGGCGTTCTCGGCACGGACCCGTTCCTTCTTGGCCGCCTCGATGTCGAGGACGAGCTGGACGAGGCGGTCTTCGAGGTTGCCGTTGCGGGCCCGGACGGTGTCGAGTTCCTTGAGGGTGCGGTCGACATTGGCCTGGATCTGCACCGCCTTGACGTCGCCGTCGTCGTAGGCCTTCTGGAGGCTCTTGAACTCGTTGACGGTCTTGTTGGCCGTGTCGGTGAGGGTCTTGACCTGCTTGGCCAGGTCTTCGCTGGCCTTGCGTTCGGCGGCCAGTTGGCGGAGGACGACCTCCTCGCGGACCTGGGAGCGTCGCAGTTCGGCGTCGAGGGCGGCGACGGCCTTCTCGTAGGCGGCCTTGTACTTGTCGCGGTCGGCCTTCCAGTTGACGCGGGTGACATAGGCCTGAACCATGAAGTAGGCGGCCATGACGGCCCCGATCATCACCAGGAAGGTGAGAATCTTGCCCAGCCAGGTCATCGCACATCTCCCAGGGTGGTAGCCGGTGGTGGCGTCGTGGCCCGTCGCCGTCAGACGGGCGGGCCACGACCGGGTTCCGGTCGGTGGTCACTTCGCCGGACTGCCCAGTTCCGTCAGCCGTTGCGTCAGTTGCCGCTGGCGGGCCAGGACGATCTCGCGGGTCTCGTAGACGCCCAGCTCGACCGCCGCCAGGTAGAACAACTCGGCCTGGACGGCCTCACGGATCTCCATCATCTTGAGCAGGCGAACCTCCTCGGCCTCGATGAGGCTGCCGATCCGGTCGTATTCCTTGCGGGCGGCGAGGCTCTGTTCGGTCAGCTCGGCGACGGCCCGGACGTCGGCCCCGAAGTTGTCGAGGAGGGTGTCGGCCCCTTTGAGGGGGAGTTTGTCCGGCCCTTCGATCGGCTTGCCGAGCTTGTCGAGGTCGAGGATGCCGGTGTCTTTGCCGGCGGCGTCCTTGAGGTAGACCGGCTCGAAGAAGGCGGCCCCGCCCTGGGCCGGGTTGCCCTTACGGGCCCACTGCAGGCGTTCGGCGTACTTCTTGAGCCGGTCGGCCCGGCGGGCCTCGGCCTTCTCCAGGGTCGCCTTCTGTTCCCCCCAGGCCAGGCTGGCCAGGTTGACGGCCCGGTTGAGGGTCTCGATCTCCTGCTTCAGTTGGGCGAACATGAGCGGCGTGTTACCCTTCTCGACCACCTCGGTGGCCGGGTCGAACCAACTCGGTCGATCGACGTAGACGGAGATCGACCAGGTCAGCAGGCCGAGTCCGACGAGCAGGTTGGCCAGGGCCAGCAGTTTGCCGATGAATGTCATCGCCGTGTCTCGGTTCGGGTCGTCGGTGTCCGGGTCGGTGTCGGTGTTGGTGTCGGTGTCGGGGTCCGTGGGGGCGTCGGGTGCAACGGCTCCGTCATCGCGGGGCGGGGCACGCCGTGGCAGGGCCGTACCGGTATGCGCCGGGCGGTCCGGGCTCAGTTCCTCGTTCCCGGGCCGGGTGGCGGGGGCGGCGGGGGCAGCCGGAGCAGTTCCCGCTCCCGGGCCGCGAGCCTCTCTTCGAGGCGGTAAATCTCCTCGAGGGTGACGGCCACTTCCCGCTGGACCTCGAAGAGGACGGTTTCGATAGCGGACTGGCGGTGGAGCAGTTCGGCCACCTCGGCGCGGACTTTGGCGAGTTGGGCCTTGATGGCGTCGAGCTGGGTCGTCCGCTGGCTGACGAAGTCGTCGTCACGCCGCTTCTGGTCGGTCCACTTGCGCTTGAGGTCGGCCTGCCGGTTGGCCAGTTCGGTGTTGTTGATGGCCTGCCGCTGCAGTTCGGCTTCCTGCCCGACGTAGCCGCCGACGACGGTGTCTTTGCCGATGACGATCTTGGAGCCTTGGTCGGCGAGGATGAGCCGCTCGACGCGGGCGGTCATGTCGCGGAACCGCTGCGACTGGACGGCGATGGCGGCGGCGTACTGGTGCATGCCGACGACGGCCAGGACCCGCTTCTGCCAGGCGGCCTCGGGGCTGAGGTGGGCCAGCAGGTGGGCGATGCGGGCCCGCCGCTCGCTGTCGTTGAGTACGGCTTGCCGGGAGGAGGCGACGGCCTGCAGCTTGGCCTTCTGCTTGTCCGGGTCGTCGGCCTCGTCCTCGGACAGCCGGGTCGTGGCGTCGCTGCTGACCGGCTTGGGGCCTTCGAGGACGGCGGCGAAGCGGGCATCGAGGTGCTTCTTCAACTCGTCGGCGTTGCCGGCCTGGATCAGGTCGAGGTACTCGGCCCGGCGGTCGTAGGTCTCGGCCTGGAGCAGTAGCAGGCCGGCGAGGATCTCGACCCGCGGGGCGTCCGGGGCGTTCAGCAGTTCCTCGATCCTGGCCTTGACCCGCCGGACCTCGGCCAGTTGGTTGGGGACGGCGGCCCCGACCCCGGCCAGGGGGCCGGCATCGCCGATCGCCGCGAAGTAGCTGTCGAGCAACTTCTTGCCCACCGTCGTGGTCGTGTAGCCGCCGGCCATCTCCACCCGGAAGGGGATCTCGGCCTCGGGGTCGCTCGTCAGCGACTCGGGGTCGCCCGGCTCGTCGCCCAGGGGCAGGCCGCGGAGCAACAGGACGAACTTCAGCCCGGCGGCGGTGATCCCCTGCCGGCCGTTACCCTTGCCCTTCTCGCCGAAGTAGTCCTGCATCGCGAAGTAGGCGAACAACACTCCGACGATGAGGTTGAGCGGAATCAGCACGAATTTGCCGAACCAGTGCATGGCGCGGGACCTCGGGCGGCCTCCGGGCGGCTGACCACACTTCCTGATTCTGACGGATCATCGAGGCCGAAACAAGCGGCGTCCGGCCATAAACCGCGCACGATCGGGATTCGGGAAAGATGCTGTCGGTTTTGCCGGCTGCGCCGCGCGGGGCGTCTCGTTCGGGAAGGCCCCCGGCGAGGCCATCTGCTCCGCTCCGCTCTGATCGGGTGCGATCCGTCCGCTCGGGTCGGGGCGTCTGTTCCCCGGCCGGACCGAAGCCCTGGGCGTGCCCGGTGTGCGCACCCGGTTTCGCCCGATCGATTTCGCCGGTCGTATAGATTTGAACTATAGTACCCGTGGGGATGGTCCGCTGCCGCCTGACAGCGCCGTCCCCGCTCCCGTAGCCCCGGTTACCTACCCCTGGTCCCGGTTGTCCTTGGTCCCGGTCCCCCTGCCGGAGAGTCGTACCCATGGCCGCCGACACGAAGACCCCAAGCCAATTGGGGAATTACGACATCGTGTCCAAGATCGCCGAGGGCGGGATGGGTACGGTGTACAAGGCCCGGAACCGCCTGACCGGGGAGATCGTGGCGGTGAAGGTGATCGCCCCGGCCACGGCCCGGAACCCGGTCCTGTTGCAGCGGTTCGAGCGGGAGTTTCAGGCGGCCCGCGTGCTCGACCACCCGAACGTGGTCAAGGCCATCGAGTACTGTGGCAGCGGGCCGCACCCGTTTCTGGTCATGGAGTTCGTGGACGGCGAGTCGCTCGGCCAGATGGTCGAGCGGCGGGGCCCGCTGCCGGAGCAGGAGGCGATCGACTACATCGCCCAGGTGTGTGAGGGGCTTCAGCGGGCCCACAAGCAGGGACTGGTCCACCGCGACGTCAAGCCGGACAACATCCTGATCACCCGCGACGGGGTCGCCAAGCTGACCGACCTAGGGCTGGTGAAGGACACCGACGACGACCTGAATTTGACCAAGACCGGCCGCGGACTCGGCACCCCGCACTACATGGCCCCCGAGCAGTTCAAGAACGCCAAGAACGTCGACGTGCGGGGCGATGTCTATTCCCTCGGGGCCACCTTGTATGCCCTGGTGACCGGCCAGGTCCCGTTCGAGAACACCAGCCCCCTCGATTGCTGGATGAAGAAGATTCGCAACGACTTCCCGTCCCCCAAGAGTCTCAACCCCGCCCTCTCCGACCGGGTCGACTGGGCCATCCGCCGGGCCATGAGTGCCGACCCGGACCGCCGCCCCGTCAGTTGCCGCGAGTTCCTCGAAGACCTGACCGGCCAGGGCCGACAGCAGCCGACCAAAGGGCAGCCGGACGGCGAGGCGGTGGCCCCGATCTGGTACCTGGTCTACCGTGACGAGACGGGCACCGCCCATACCGTCAAGGGCACCACCGAGGCGATCCGCAAGGCCCTGCGCGAGGGCCTCCTGGGCGACCCCGCCACGATCCTGGTCAGCACCAGCAAGACCGGACAGTTCCAGCACCTGGCCTCCGTCCCGGAGTTCCGCGACCTGGTGGTCAACCCCGCCCCGCTGCCGACGCCGGTCCCGGGCAGGCCCCCGAAGTCGTCGATATCCGGCGTGCTGAGCAAGGCTTCCGGCGTCGTCCCGCAACCGGCCCCGGGTCGGCCCGCCCGTAAGACCGTCCTGCCGACCCCCGAGCCGGCCGACCCCCGCACCGAAACCATCGACTACGGCGTCGTGCCGCTCGCCTCCGCGCCGCGACCCGCCCCGCCCCGCCAACCGGACCGGGCCGAGCCGGCCGCTTCCTTCAACTGGACCCCCGTGCTGGTGATCGTGGTGGCCCTGCTCTCGGCGGTCATCGGCTACCTCGTGCTGGCGAACCGAGGGACCGGGTGAGTTGAACCGAGCAGCGGCGGGCCAAGGCGAGGCACCGCACCGCGGCCCCGCGGCACCGCGGCGGACATCAGGCGAGGGACCGTCGGATCGACGTCGCGGCGCGGGCGGGTTGACACCGGTCGGCCCGGCCGCTAACCTAATGCACACAGGAGGGGGTGTAGCTCAGTTGGTAGAGCGCTTGAATGGCATTCAAGAGGTCAGGAGTTCAACTCTCCTCACCTCCACCTCGGCAAGGCCCCGGTTACTCCGGGGCTTTGTTCTTTTCCCCGCCACACCTTCTTGCCCCGGTCGCCTCATGCGTTCCGCGCCGGCCCTCACGGCAATCCTGGCTCTCGTGGCGTCCGCCCCGGCGGCCGACCCGCCACGACCCGACCGCGTCGAGTTCACCCGTCTGATCGCCCACTGGGACGCCTACGGGGATGACGACTACCTGAGGTTCGTGGCCGACGCCCGGCCCGAGGTGTGTCAGCTCGGCTTCTACGGCGGTCACTTCTACAGCCTCGTCCACACCCCGGAATACAAGGGCTACCCGGCCCACTTCCCGGTTCGCGGCCTGGCCGAGTGTGGCAAGTGGTTCGCCGACCGCAACGCCGCCGTCCACAAGCTCGGGGCCAAGGTCGTCGGGCACTTCAACGTCACCTTCCTGGTGGGGGAACCGGACGGCCCGGACGGCCCCCGCGGCTTCTTCAAGTTCTACCGCGACCTGTGGGACGAGGCACAACTGGGGCCGAAGCCGGTCAAAGACCCCCTGGACCTGCTGGCCCGCCGCGCCGACGGCAGCCCGATGGCTTCCAGCCAGTACGGCATCGGCGGGATGCGGGAGTTCACCGCCTGCCTGAACAACCCGCACTGGCGGGCCGTCCTCAAGGCCTGGGCCAAGGCCGGCATCGCCCGCGGGGTGGACGGCTACATCATCAACTACTTCTACCGCCACGACTGCCACTGCGAGTACTGCCAGAAGGGCTTCCGCGACTACCTGGCCGGCCGGTTCACCCCCGAACAACTCCGCGAGCGGTTCGCCATCGCCGACCTGAGGCAGCACCGCTTCCCGGAGATCGTCGGCTGGCACGACCCGAAGCGATCGACCCCGCTCCGCCGCGAGATGCTCCGCTGGTCGCAGATCAGCACCAAGGAGGCGTTCGACGACGTGTTCGTGAAGTACGCCCGCTCCCTGAAGCCGGGGCTGATCCTCGCCCAGTGGAACCACCTGGGGGACTTCGCCCAGATCAGCGGTGACGAGCGGTGCCTGCTACCGGCGGAGTTGTGGGGCCGCGACGAAGACTACCTGTGGTACAGCACCGGCGACTCGGCCAACTTCACCGACCTGGCGAACGGGGTGCTGGGCGAGGCCACCCTGCAGGCCCGCTACATCCGCGGGGCCTTCGACGACAAGCCGTTCACCCTGGGCAAGTACGAGAGTACCCGCACCCGCGTGGCCATCGCCGAACTGGCCGCCAACGGCGGGGCCCCCATGGGCTTCTACACCCGCTTCAAGGACCCCGAAGCCCGCAAGGAGATCGTCCGTTACTACAACTTCCTGGAGCGGTACGACGACGTATTCCGCGGCAACCGCTCCCACGCCGAGGTCCTGCTACTCTTTCCCCGCACCAGGGTCCATGCCGGCGACCTGGCCGCCGTCGACGCCTTCAAGAAGCTCGGCCGTGACCTGCTCGACGCACACGTCCTGTTTGACGTCCGGCCCGACGACCGACTCGGGCCGGACGTGCGGGACCGCTACCGGGCCGTGCTCGACCCGACGCGGCCGGTCGATCTACCGGCCGGCCTGAGCCGCTTCAGTGCCCCGAAGACGGTCCGGGTCTCGGCCAGCACGCCGGCCTCGGGGACCGGCCTCACGCTCCATTTCGTGAACTATAATCGCATCGAGCCGGGCCGGCCGCGCGACCCCGGCCGCGGGATCGCCGACGAGAAGCCGATCCCCGCCTCCGGTGTGACCGTGGACCTGGTCCTGCCGGCCGGCCTGAAGGCCACAGCCGTCTACGTCGTCTCCCCCGAAGACCCCGAGCCGCTGGCCGTGGACTTCACGACCGACGACGGCCGCCTGCGCTTCACCGTGCCCAAGTTCCTCGTCTACGCCGTCGCCCGTATCCAGACCGCGAGGCGATGACCGTGCCCCCGCCGGAGCCGGAGCCGCCCATGAAGACGACCGCCTGCCCGAGCCAGGAAGCGAAGCTCGTGGCCACCCTCACCGGCCACACCGGCCGTGTGCCGAAGCTGGTCTTCAGCCCCGACCGCAGCCTCCTCGCCTCGACCGCGGACGACGCCACCGCCTGCCTCTGGGCGATCGCCGGTGGGCTGCCGGGGCCACGCGCCGTCCTGAACAAGGGCGAACCGCTCCGCGGCCTGGCCTTCGCCCCCAACAGTCGCACCCTCGCGGTCGGCTCGGCCGCCCCCAACGGACTCGTCTGGCTCTTCGACGTGACCGACAGGCAACCGCTCCCGGTCGCCACCCTGCGCGGGCCCCGGGGGGCCGTCGAGGCCCTGGCCTTCTCGGCCGACGGCAAGCTCCTCGCCGGCGGGGGGGAAGACAGCGTCCTGCGGGTCTGGGAAGTCACCGCCAACACGGCCGGAAACGCCCGGGCCATCCTGCCCGGACACTCCCGACCGATCACCCACCTCGCCTTCGCCCCCGACGGCCAGAGCATCGCCACCGCCGCCGGCGACGGCACCGTTCGGCTCTGGACCGTCGGCCGCATCTGGTCGAAGGAGAAGGCCGTCCTGCCCCACCCGGGCGGGGCCACCGCCCTGGCCTTCTCGCCCGACGGCAAGTGGCTCGCCACCGCCGCCGGCGACCACCGCCTGCGCCTCTGGGACCTGACCGGACTGACGCCCCGGCTCCAGGCGGAACTGCTCGGTCACACGACCCTGGTCGGGCTGACGCACTTCGCCCCGGACGGCCGGACCCTCGTGAGCGTGGCCGACGGACCGATCCTGTACCACTGGGAACCGCTGTCGAGTACCCGGACCGCGATCTGGACCGTCCCGGCGGCCGAGGCGACCGGCCTGGCCCTGACCGGCGACGCCCGCTACCTGGCGGTCGGCACCGCCGCCGGCCCGATCGGCATCTACCGCGTCGCCGCCAAGCGCTAGTGCCGGCGGTGGCGGAGCGGTTCCCAGAACAACCGGCCCGGTCGGCGTCTACCGCGTCGCCGCCGAGCGCCCGGCCCGCCGCCGCGGCCCGACCGCGGCTTGGCCCGGAGCGGTCGCTGCAACCGTCCTTCGGATCGAACCTTGCGAAGCTCCGAGGGCCGCCGGGAACGGCCCGGCCCGGCTGGCTGATCGCCCCCCGAATGCGTAGAATTCACTTCCGGTTCGCCCCCCGTCTGCACGCCCGCGACGACTCGGACCCCACCGGACCCCGCGGCCCGAGCGAGGAGAAGCCGTTGGCCAGTCGCAGCCGCTGACCCGCCGCTTCCCCGCATCCGCCTGTGACCCCGTGGGCCGAGCGAGGAGAAGCCGTTGGCCAGTCGCACCCCCCCACCCCCCGCCGATGCTCCCCCGCCCCCGCCGGCACCCGTCGACGACCTGGACATCGTCGACGAGCTGCAGACCAGTTACCGCACCTACGCCCTGTCGGTCATCATCAGCCGCGCCCTGCCGGACGTGCGGGACGGGCTGAAGCCGTCGCAGCGGCGGATCCTGGTGGCGATGAACGACCTGGGCCTAGGTCCGAACGCCGCCACCAGCAAGTGTGCCGGCATCATCGGCGAGACGATGAAGCGCTACCACCCGCACGGCGACGCCTCGATCTACGACTCGCTGGTCCGCATGGCCCAGGACTGGAACCTGCGCTACCGGCTGGTCCACGGGCAGGGCAACTTCGGCTCGATCGCCGGCCTGCCGCCCGCCGCCCACCGCTACACCGAGGCCCGCCTCACCCCCGTCGCCGCCGAACTCCTCGAGGACCTGGAACGCGAGACGGTCGACTTCATCGACAACTACGACGGCAAGTACCGCGAGCCGCTGGTGCTACCGGGCCGCTTCCCCAACCTGCTGGTCAACGGCTCCGACGGCATCGCCGTGGGCATCGCCACGCACATCCCGCCGCACAACCTCCGCGAGATCTGCCGCGGACTGGTCCGGCTGTTGGACGACCCCGACCTGTCGCTCACCGAGTTGATGCAGGAAGTCCCCGGTCCCGACTTCCCGACCGGTGGCATCATCATGGGCCGGCAGGGCATCCTCGACGCCTACCGGACCGGCTACGGCCGCCTGACGCTGCGGGCCCGGGCCGAGGTCGTCGAGGACGCCAAGGGCAAGAACCCCTCCATCCTGATCCGCGAGGTCCCCTTCCAGGTCGCCCGCATCCCGCTGATCGAGGAGATCGCCCAACTGGTCAAGGAGGAGCGGATCACCGGCATCAGTGCCGTGCGGGACGAGTCGAGCGCCCGCGGCGGCGAGCCGGTCCGCATCGTCGTCGAACTGAAGCGCGGGGCCGACCCGCACCTGGTACTCAAGCAGCTCTACCAGTTCAGCAAGTTGCAGAAGACGATCAGCATCAACATGTGGGCCCTGGCCGACGGCCGCGCCCAGCGCCTGCCCCTGCGCGACCTGATGCTCAAGTTCCTCGACCACCGGGCGCAGGTGATCCGGCGGCGGACCGAGTACCTGCTGCGGGAGGCGAAGCGGCGCGGCCACGTCCTGGAGGGCCAGCTCATCGCCATCGCCGACATCGAGCAGGTGATCCGCATCTGTCGCACCGCCCCGGACCGCACCGAGGCCAAGCGGCGGCTCCAGGGCATCCGCGTGCCGGCCAGCATGATGGAACGGGCCATCGGGGCCGAGGCCTTCGCCGCCCTCCAGCGGGAACTCGGCACGACCGCCGAATACCAGATGACCGAGGCCCAGGCCGAGGCCGTCGTCCGCCTGCAACTCGGCCAGCTCGCCGCCCTCGAGAGCGACGAGATCCTCAAGGAGTACGCCGCCCTCCGCGGCCAGATCCGCGACTACGAGACGCTGCTGTCCGACGAGGCCAGCGTCCGGGCCGTCATCCGCACCGACCTGGAGCAGATGGCCGAACGCTACGGCGACGACCGCAGGACCGAGATCCGCGACGAGGCCGGCGAACTGGACCTCGAGGACCTCATCGACGACGAGCCGAACGTCGTCATCATCTCGCACCAGCAGTTCATCAAGCGGATGCCCCTCACCGAGTACCGCGTCCAGGGCCGCGGCGGCAAGGGCGTGCAGGGCGGGCTGCGGGACGACGACTTCGTCGAACACCTCTTCGTCGCCTCGACCAAGGCCTACCTGCTCTGCTTCACCACCACGGGGCGGATGTACTGGCTCAAGGTCCACCGCATCCCGGCCGCGCCCCGCACCTCGCCCGGACGGGCCATCGCCAACGTCCTGCAGTCCCTACAACCCGACGAGAAGATCACCAGCATCGTCCCCGTCCGCGAGTTCGCCGACGGCGTCCACCTCCTCATGGCCACCCGCAAGGGCATCGTTAAAAAGACCGAACTGAAGGCCTACAGCAACGTCCGCCAGGGCGGCATCATCGGCATCACCATCGACCCGGGCGACGAACTGATCGGCGTCTGCCAGACCCAGCCCGGCGACGAGATCGTCCTGTCCAGCCGCAACGGCATGGCCATCCGCTTCAGCGAGGCCGACGTCCGCTGCATGGGACGGGCCGCCCGCGGCGTCAAAGGCATGACCCTCAAGGAAGGTGACGAACTCGTCGGCATGCTCGTGGCCGACCCGGACGGCCTGCTCCTCACCGTCTGCGAGAACGGCTTCGGGAAGCGCACCCCCTTCGGGGCCAATGCCGACCCCGCCACCCTGGCCGGAACCGACCGCGAACCCGCCGACCGCGACGGGGCTGACCGCGAACCCGCCGACCGGGATGAACCGGCCCCCGACCGGGACGCCCCCGAGGCCGACGAACCCGCCGACGAGAACGACCCCTCCGGCATGCGCTACCGCTTGCAACGGCGGGGCGGCATGGGCGTGAAGGACGTGAAGGTGACGGCCAAGAACGGCAAGGTCGTCGGCATCGCCAGCGTCCGCGACGGCGACGAGATCATGCTCATCACCGCCCAGGGCATGGTCACCCGCATCAAGGTCGACACCATCCGCATCGTCGGCCGCAACACCCAGGGCGTCCGAGTGATGAACCTCAACGACGGCGACAAGGTCGTGACCTTCGCCAAGATCGCCCGCGAGACCGTCCACCCGGAGGCGGAGGCGACCCCCGCCGGCTGATCGCGACGGGGCCGCCGCCCCTCGCCGCCGGTCACAGCCGCCTTCCCCGCGAGACCGGCCCGGCCGACCGACCCTCGTCCGGCCACCGCCGGCCCGGGCCCGCATCCCGCCAGGAGTTCCCCAGATGCGCGTTCTGATCACGGGCGGCTACGGCTTCATCGGGGCCTGGATCGCCCGCAACCTGCTGGCCCGCGGCGACTCCGTCTTCTGCTACGACCTCAAGGAAGACCCGCGTCGCCTGCGGCTCATCCTTTCCGAAGCCGACCTGAAGTCAGTCACCTTCGTCCCCGGCGACGTGACCGACCTCGCCGCCCTCCGCCGGGCCATCGCCGACCACGGCATCACACACGTCATCCACCTGGCGGGGCTGCAGGTCCCCACCTGCCGGGCCGACCCGCTCCTGGGGGCCAAGGTCAACGTCCTGGGCACGCTGGCCGTCTTCGAGGCCGTCAAGGCCGCCGGACCCCAGGTCCGGCGACTCGTCTACGCCAGCAGCGCCGCGGTGTTCGGCTCGCCGGACCGCTACCCCGCCGGACCCCTGCCCGACGACGCCCCGCTCCTGCCCGGCACGCACTACGGCGTGTTCAAGTGCTGCAACGAGGGGAACGCCCGCATCTACTTCCAGGACCACGGCCTGACCAGCATCGGCCTGCGGCCCTGGACGGTCTACGGCGTCGGCCGCGACCTCGGCATGACCAGCGAACCGACCAAGGCGATCAAGGCGGCGATGCTCGGCCGCCCTTACGCCATCAGCTTCGGCGGCCGGACCGACTTCCAGTACGTCGACGACGTGGCCAAGACCTTCGTCGCCTGCCTGGAACGGCCCTACACCGGGGCCAAGAGCTACAACCTCCGCGGAACCGTCGTCACCCTGGCCGACTTCCACAAGGCCCTCTGCGCCGTGCTGCCCCAGGCCGCCGAACTCGTCACCTTCGGCACCGCCCAGATCGCCATCGCCTACGACCTGTCCGACGCCGCCCTCGAACGCGACCTCGGCCCGATGCCCAAAACGCCCCTGGAAGCCGGCATCCGCCAGACGGTCGAGATCTTCCGGCGTCTGCAGTCCGAAGGCCGACTCGACACCTCCGACCTCGACGCCCCCAAGCCCCCGCCGGTGACCACGGCCGACGAACCGTGAGCCACTTCCCGCTCTCCCGGCGTCCCGCCGACCGCCCAGACCACGCCGACGCATCGGATCGCCCCAACGGGGTTCGTCAGCGCTACAAGCGACGCGGCGGCCGGATTGTACGCTTTGCGTGAAGTCGTAAGAGTTGCAACGGTCCGACACGTCTGACCAGGCCGACGAGGCCCACGAGCCTTGCCGGACCGGCTCCCGCCCGCGTCCGCGGGACCGAATTCCGGGGATTTCTCCGGCCCCCGGGCGATTCGCGCCCCCTGCTCTCGGTCCCGGCACGCCGTCTGCACCACTCCGGGTCAGGAACGAACGAACCCCGGAGGAACGAAAATGGCCCCGATTTCCCGCGGTCCCGAGACGACCCGGACGACTCAGACGACTCAGACGGTCCGGACGACCCGGACCCTGTCCGCCCCCGCTTCCACCACCGCCGAGAAGGCCCGGACCCCGATGACCCGCGCCGAGGTGAGGAAGATGTTGCGCGACGCGGCGTTCGTATTGCGGGTGACGGCCCGCCTGAAGGCCGAGATCCTGGCCGGCCGCCCCGAGACGGCGAAGGTGTGTCGTGCTGCGACCCCGGAGCTACCCGCCGGCCTCGGCGTCTGAGCTGAGGGGTGCCTGACCCTGAGGCGGGTGCGGAGGCCGGCTCAAACCGCGGGTGGCCTCCTGACACACACGCCTTAAACGAGTCTGAGCGGTGCCTGAGGCGGGTGCGGTGGCCGGCCCGGCTCCCGGTCGGACCCGGGCGGGGGACTTCGAGCGGACCTGGCCGGGGGCTTCCCGCCCGGACTCGGGCGGGGACGGGGTAGACCGTTACCTGGGTAAGTAAACCGTTGCCGTTGGTGAGCCGGGCGTGGCCGGCTTTCGGCCGCGCCATCGGCCGGGAGTGGCCAGTGGGCAGTCCCGGGGTTGAACCGGGGACCTAGCGATTTTCAGTCGCTCGCTCTACCAACTGAGCTAACTGCCCGAACGTCTGGTATTTATAAAGGTCACAACCCAAGTCGTCAACCGGTCGCGGCGGTCACTCGGGTCTACCCAGGTCTGCTCGGGTCGCGTCACGGCGTTCCGGAGCGAGGGGGAACACCGGAGCAGGGAAGGCGAGCACCAGAACCGCTTCCCTTCGGCGAAGTCACGGTCGGGTCGAGGCCAAGGCCAGGGTCCGGGCGGACGCGGTGGGAACCGGGGTGGCGTCGGTTCCGGGGGAGTGACACGAGGGGCCGGGTCGCTGACTGGCGGGGCCACGCTCCGTCGCGCTCAGTAGCGTTTTCGCAGCCGGTAGGACGGTTTGTTCGGCCCGGCTGGTTTGCCACCGGCTCCCAGGAGGGTGTTGATCCGTTGCTTCAACTTGCGGTGGGCGGCGGTGTCGCCTTTGGCGAGCTGTTGGGCCTCGCGGAAGTTCAGTCCCGGGTCGGGGAACGGCAGGCAGGACAGGGCCGTGTCCAGGTCGCTACAGAGGTTGTAGCGGTGGTCGTCGCCGTTGGCGATTTCGACCCCTAGGCCGCGGAGGGCTTCCAGGTCGCGGTAGAACCCGCGGACGTCGATCTTGAGTCGCCGCAGTATCTGGGTCCGGGTCTGGGGCCCGTCGCCGAGGAGCGAGAGCAGGCGATACAAGCGGGCGACCCGCTGCGCGGTGAAGGTGACCGAGGCAGCGTCCACCTTCTTCCTCCTCATGTCGCCATCCGCTGTAACGGAGGAGGGGACCACTTACTTCCCTGTCCGCCGCCGGGTGCGGCATCCGCGGGCCGCCGTCCGGTGCCGCCCGCCTACCGTTGTGTCGGTCGTGTGTGTCGGTCGTGTGGTGTTGATCGTATGGCTGCCCGGCCGGGAAAGCAAGCCGAGCGACGGCCGGAAAATCGCAGCTCGGTTCGGCCAGGGTTGCTGGTGACAGCGGCTTGTCGTTCGGTGCGGCCCGGCCGCGGTCCGGTCGCGGCTACCTCGTCGGCTACCTCGTCGGCTATCGCTTCCACTTCCACAGCGTCAGCCCGGTCAGGTCGCGGATGACGACCTCGTCGCCACAGACGGCCAGGTGGGCCCAGGTCTCGGCGTCGCTGACCTTCCGCTTATCGAGCAGTTCGAATTCCTGCGGGTTGGCCCGGATCAGGTAGAGGATGCCGCGCTGGTCCAGGGCGAGGATCTTGTCGCCGTTGGCGGTCAGGCTCCAGTACTCCCCGAACCGCTCGTCGGTCCGCCACTTCTCGCTGCCGGTCTTCAGGTCGACGCAGATCAGGCGGCGGTCCTTGCCCAACAGGTAGGCGTGGTCCTTGACCACCACCGGGGTCGACATGTTGCCCTCGTACTTCAGGGTCCAGGCGTCGGCGGTGCGGTAGTCGCCGCCGTTGCTCTGCACCCTCAGCAGCCGCGTGTTGCCGCCGTAGGTGCTGGTGAACACGCCGTCGTCGCCGAAGGGGACCGGCGTCAGGATGTTCATGCCGCGGAAGGAGGGAATCTCCTTGGTCCACAGTTCCTTGCCGGTCCGGGCATCGACCCCGGCGAGTTTGGTGCGGGTCTGGACGAGGATCTGGTCCTGGCCGGCGACGCGGGCGAAGACGGGGGAGGAGAAGGCCGAGCCCATCATGCCGCCGCCGTCCTTGAGGCACCGCCACAGTACCTTACCGGTGGCCTTATCGACCTTGGCGAACCCGCCGCCGGCCTGGACGTAGACGGCGGTGTCGTCGACGAGGGGCGAGCAGACGAAGCCGAAGTCCGGCAGGGGGGTGCCGAATTCCTTGGGGAAGTCGAGCCGCCACTTCTCCTGCCCGGTCTGGCCGTCGAGGGCCACGAGTACGTCGCGGATGCCGGCCACGAACAGGGTCTTGCCGTCATAGGCCGGGGTCGAGCGGATCCAGCTGCCATTGCGGGCCGCGAAGAACGGCACGGTCAGGGCCCCGTCCCACTTCGTCTTCCACAGCTCCTTGCCGGTCTTGCGGTCGTAGGCGGTGACCACTTCCGTCTTCTTGTCGACGGTCTCGGTGGTGAAGACGCGGTCGGGGGCGACGATCGGCCCGGAGTAGCTCGGCCCGAGGTTGTCAACCCGCCAGACCTGTTGCAGGGCCTCGCCGGAGAGGCTGGAGGGCCACTCCGGTCCGCTGACGCGGCCGTCGCGGGTCGGACCCCGCCACTGGTTCCAGACGGGGTCGTCGGCGGCCGGTGCCTCGGCCAGCCCACAGAGGGTCAGCAGGGCCGCGGCCAGTGTCAGGCTTCTCATCGTCCTTCCCCTCCTCTCCTCGGCTTCTACTTCTACTGCTGCCTCGTGTTCTGCTGCCTCGTGTTCTGCTGCTCGTGTTCTGCTGCTGGTGCCCGCACGTCCGGTAGGCCGGTAGCCGGTAGGCCGTCCGGTAGGCCGGTAGGGGGTCGGTAAGGGGCCGGTGGGAATCTCAGGCCGTCACGGCGGGGGTCAGCGCTAGTCGGAGCTTGCCGAGGGCGGAGAGCTGGACCTGACGGACCCGCTCCTTGGACAGTCCCATGTCCCGGCCGACGTTCTCCAGGGTCGGTGGGGGATCGCCGTCGCCGGCGGAGGCGAAGCGGCGGGCCAGCACGGTCTTCTCGCGGGCCGACAGCAGCGGGTGGTCGTCGCGCAGGAACTCGTCGATGGCCAGGGACCAGGACGAGGACGACGACGGCTCGGTCTGGTAGCAGCCACCCGGCTCGCCGTCGGGCAGGTGGTCGAACGACAAGGCCCGGGTGAGGCGGTCGCAAGCCAGCCGCTTCGCCATCCGGGCCAAGGCCCGCACCAGGCAGGTATAGGCGTAGGTGCTGAAGCGGATGTCGAGCCAGGGGTTGAAGGCGGCGACGGCCTGGATGAGGACGATTTGGCAGTCGCCGATCATGTCGTCGGCCCGGTTCTGGGCGGTCGGTTGGCGGCGGACGGCCCGGTAGATGAGCTTGCGGTTGCCCAGTACGACGGAGTCGCGCAAGGCGAAGTAGGCGGCCTGCCAGCGGGCCTTCTGCGGCCGGGTGCGGGCGGTGTGCCAGCGGTAGGCGGCGTAGTGCATGCGGCGGGTCTGTTCCCGGGTCACCTCGTCGGGCATGTAGCGGCTTTCGTAGTCGGGCTGGACAGCCGGGTCGGGACCCCCGGCATACAGCCGTTCCGCGTTGGGCTCCTTGAAACTGACGTGGAAGATGTACCCGGGGAGTTCGCCGGCGCGGCAGACGCGGCGGGTCGTCGGCTTGGAACCCGTCATCAGGAGACTCCTCTGAACGCGGGGTAACGGGGAGTGAATGTGGGCGGTTCGGACGATTCGTCGCGGCCGGGCCCTCAGAGTCATCCACTCGTTCGCAGTTATATATAGCTACCCGCACCGGGTGAAACGTCTAAACCGTCCATTTTTCGATTTTTTCCCCCGGCCGGTCGGCCGCCGCCCGGGCCGCGAAAAATCCCGACGACAGCCGATAACGGCCCGACTACCATAAAGTGGATGTCGAGCAGATGCCAAGATAAAAGCCGGGACCTGTGGCGTCCCCGCCGACCGCCGGTCGCCGACCAGTTACGCAGCGACTACGGGCGTAGGGTGGACGGATCGTGGCCGAATTGTGGACGGAACGGACGATTTGGGGAAGTTAAAAACGCATGAATCGTGCGAATTCTGGAGGGCCTGACCTCGACGCATGCCGCCCCCTCAGCACCGCGCAGGTGGCTGAGGCCCTCGGCGTGAGCGTGACCACCGTCAAGCGGTGGGTCGATGACGGCATCCTGCCGGCCGCCCGGACCCCCGGCGGGCATCGCAAGGTGCAGATGGCGGACGTGATCCGCCTGGCCCGCGAGGGCAAACTTCCCCAGGTCGACCTGTCCCGCTTGCTGTCGCAGGCCACCCCGACCGACGCCGCCGACCCGGAGCAACTGGTCACGCAACTGGCCGCCCAGCTCCGCGCCGCCGCCGATTCCGCCGACGCCGACGTGATCCGCGGGCTGATCCGGGCCGCCTACCTGAAGGGGCTGCCGGTCGAAACCCTGGCCGACCGCATCCTCGCCCCGGTGATGCGGCACGTCGGCTGTGCCTGGCAGGCCGGCGAGATGGGCGTCTCTCACGAACACCGGGTCACCCAGGCGGTCGTCGCCGCCCTCTACGAACTGGAGACGCTCCTGCGGGGGGGCGGTAGCCCGACCCAGCCCCGGCCCGTGGCGGTCGGCGGTGCCCCCGAGCACGACCACTACATCATCCCCAGCCTGCTGGCCAAGCTCACCCTCCTGGACTGCGGCTGGGACGCCGTCAACCTCGGGCCTCACACCCCGATGTCGGCCTTCCGCGAGGCCCTGGTCGGGTTGAAGCCGCGGCTCGTCTGGGTCACCGCCTCGCACCTGGCCGATGAGAAGAAGTTCCTCAGCGATTACGAGGCGTTCTACCGCGAGGCCGCCGAACGCGGCGTCGCCGTCGCCGTGGGCGGTCAGGGGCTGACGGAGAAGTTACGGGCCCGGATGTCCTACACGTCGTTCGGGGACGGCTTCACCCACCTCGCCGCCTTCGCCCGCACGCTCTATCCCCGCTCGGGCGTGCCTCGCCGGGGCCGCCCCGCCTCCGACGACCCCGCCCGCTGAACCACTACTCCCCCCCCGCCCGTCCGACTGCCCGACCGACCCCACCGAGCCACGCGGCCCCCCCACGGTACGCGGTCCCTTCATGGTACGCGGCCCCCTCGGCGTCTGCGGTCCCGCTCCGGTCACGGCGTCTGCCGTCTTCTGCCGGCTCGAGACGGGCCTGTGTCGGCCCCGCCGGCATTCACAAGCTGCTGTTCACAAGCTGCTGTTCATGTTCACAAGCTGCTGTTCACAAGCTGCTGACGGGGCTGGGCCGTCGGGGCGGACGGGTCGAGTTCCGGGACGGGTCGGTTGACGCTCGCCGTGCTTCTGTCTATTATCCCTGGCGGGCTGTGGTAACGATGCTGCCCCGTTGTTACCGAGCTGACCCACCGGCCCTGTCACCGGCACCCCGGTGTGGGCCAAACCTCCCGCCACGCTGCCTGCCGACACCACCCCGGTGAAAACCGGGGCTTGCTCCCGACGGACGCCCGCCGTCGTCACGACCGCTACCCTCCCGACCTGACCCGGTTCCGACCCGACCCCCGACAGGAGTCCGCCATGATTCTGTTGAAGCGTTGCACCGGTTCGCCGCTCGACCGCCGTAACTTCCTGCACGTCGGGGCGGTCGGGGCACTCGGCCTGACGCTCGAGCAGTTCCTGCGTCTGCGGGCCGCGCAGGCGGCTCAGGCCCCGGCCGTCATCAAGCCCCGGGCCGAGGCGTGCATCCACATCTTCCTGCCCGGCGGCATGGCCCATCAGGAGAGCTGGGACCCGAAGCCCTACGCCCCGGTCGAGTACCGCGGCGAGATGCGTTCGATCGCGACGAAGCTCGAGGGGGTGCAGTTCAACGAGTGTCTGCCGAAGACCGCCGCCTTGGCCGACAAGATCACCGTCGCCCGGGCCATGACGCACGGCGAGGCGGCCCACGAGCGTGGCACCCACAACATGTTCACCGGCTACCGTCCCAGCCCGGCCCTGAAGTACCCCAGCATCGGGAGCGTGGTGAGCCACGAACTCGGGGTGCGGAACAACCTGCCGCCCTACGTCGCCGTGCCGAGCCTGCCGGCCCAGGAGGCCGGCAGCGGCTACCTGAGCAGCAGCTTCGCCCCGTTCAGCCTGGGCAGCGACCCGGCCGACCCCGGCTTCAAGGTGCAGGACCTGACCCTGCCCGGCGGCGTGACCCCCGAACGCTTCGCCACCCGCCGCACCATGCTCGACGCCGTCAACGCCTACTTCGCCGCCAAGGAGAAGAGCGACAACCTGGCGGCCATGGACTCCTTCTATCAGCGGGCCTACGGTCTGATCGCCAGCGAGAAGGCCCGGGCCGCCTTCGACATCCACGCCGAGGACCCCAAGCTCCGCGACCAGTACGGGCGGAACGCGGCCGGCCAGCGGATGCTCCTGGCCCGTCGGCTGGTCGAGGCCGGCGTCCGCTTCGTCACCCTCACCTACGGCGGCTGGGACCTGCACAACGGCATCACCGCCGGCACCCGCAGCCAGCTCCCGGCCTTCGACCAGGCCTTCGCCGCCCTCATCACCGACCTGATCGACCGCGGCCTGTTCGATTCCACCCTCGTCATGGTCTCCAGCGAGTTCGGCCGGACCCCCAAGATCAACGCCACCGCCGGGCGTGACCACTGGCCGAAGGTCTTCTCCGTCGTCCTGGCCGGCGGCGGCATCAAGAAGGGCTTCATCTACGGCAAGTCCGACGCCACCGCCAGTGAGCCGGAGGAGGACGCCCTGACCGTCGAGGACCTGGCCCACACCGTCTACCACTGCCTCGGCATCGACGCCGACAAGAAGCTGATGTCCCCCGGTGACCGGCCCATCGACATCGTCCGCGAGGGCCGCACCCGCCAGGAACTGCTCGCCTGACCGGGAATGGCCACGGGGAAGCACACAGGGCACAAAAGAGAGACCGAGAAATGAGCCAGCTTCTGTTTCTGTCCCGTCTTTCTTTAGCGTTTTGGGTGCTTCTTGTGCTTCTTTGTGGCGACGTGTTCGGTGCCTCGCCGAGCCTCGGCGGCATCCAGCCGCGCGGGGCCCAGCGGGGCACCGAGGCGGTCCTCACCTTCACCGGTGCCCGCCTGGCCGACGCCCAGGAAGTACTCGTTTATTACCCCGGTATCACCGTCTCGAAGCTCGAAGTCGTCAATGACGCCACGCTGAAGGTGACCGTGGCCATCGCCGCCGACTGCCGGCTCGGCGAACACGCCTTCCGCGTCCGTACCGCCACCGGCGTCTCGGACCTGCGCACCTTCTGGGTCGGGGCCCTGCCGGTGGTGGCCGAGGCCGAGCCGAACAGCGACTTCGACAAGCCGCAGCCGATCCCCCTGAACGTCACGGTCCACGGCGTGGTCGACAACGAGGACCAGGACTACTTCGTGGTCGAGTGCAAGAAGGGGCAGCGGCTCTCCGTCGAAGTGGAAGGGATGCGGCTGGGGACGACGTTCTTCGACCCCTACGTCGCCATCCTCGACGCCAAGCGGTTCGAGTTGGCCACGTCCGACGACTCCCCCCTGACGCAACAGGACGGCGGCTGTTCGGTGGTCGTGCCGGCCGACGGCAAGTACCTCGTGCTGGTCCGCGAGAGTGCCTACGGCGGCAACGGGGCCTGCCAGTACCGCTTGCACGTCGGCACGTTCCCGCGACCGACCGCCGTCCTGCCCGCGGGCGGCCGGCCGGGCGAGGAACTCGATGTGACCTTCCTCGGCGACCCGTCCGGCCCGATCACCCAGAAGGTGAAGCTGCCGGGCGACGACGCGAACGGGACGTGGCGGCTGCACTGCCAGACGCCGGACGGCATCAGCCCGACCGGGTTCCGCTTCCGCCTGACCGACCTGCCCAACGTGGCGGAGACGCCGGGGAACAACGCGGCGGCCGCGGCCAGCCCCGGTGCGACCGCCCCGCCCCCGGCCGCCCCCGTCGCCTTCAACGGCCTGATCGCTTCCCCCGGCGAGGTCGATTACTTCAAGTTCGCCGCCAGGAAGGGCCAGGTCTTCGAGGTCCGCTGCCACGCCCGGGCCCTCGGCTCGCCCCTCGACCCGGTCCTGTACTTCGGGAACGCGGCCGGCGGGGCCTTGGCCAGCAACGACGACAGCGGCAGCCCCGACAGCTACCTCCGCGTCACCATCCCCGAGGACGGCACCTACACCCTCTGGGTCCACGACCACCTGCGGAAGGGCGGGGCCGACTACTTCTACCGCCTCGAGGTGACGCCGGTCAGCCCCTCGACCACGACCACCATCCCCCGCGTGGACGGGAACAACCCCGCCAACCAGGACCGGCAGACGATCGCCATCCCCCGGGGCGGCCGGTACGCCACCCTGGTGGTCGCCAACCGGGCCGACTTCGGCGGGCCGCTGCACCTGGCCTTGGGCCGGCTGCCGCCCGGGGTCACGCTCACGGCCGACCCGGTGGATCCCGGCCTGAACGTCGCGCCGGTCGTCTTCGAGGCCAAGCCGGACGCCCCCACCGGCGGGTTCCTCACGACGATCACCGCCACCCCCGCCGACCCGCAACTGCGGGTGCCGTCGAAGACCGCCCTGGACGTGGTCTTCACCCTCGGACCGAACAACACGTCGTTCGCCCGCCACCTGACGGACCGCACGGCGGTGGCGGTGACCGAGGCCGCCCCGTACAGCATCGAGGTGATCGAGCCGAAGGTGCCGCTGGTGCAGAACGGGGTGTACAACCTGCGGGTGGTGGCGAAGCGGGCCGAGGGCTTCAAGGGGCCGATCACGGTCTTCCCGCTGTGGACGCCGCCGGGGCTGGGCATCCAAGGCTCGGCCGTCATCCCGCCGGAAGCGAGCGAGTGCCTGCTGCCGATGAACGCTGCGCCGAGGGCCGCCGTCCGCAAGTGGCGGACCGCCGTCCACGCCGTCGCCGACGCCGGCAAGGGGCCGGTGTGGACCTCGAGCCAGTTGTTCACCATCGACGTGACCGCCCCGGTGGTGACGCTGACGATGGAACGCCCCGCCGTCGAGCAGGGCCAGACCACGCAACTGTTCTGTAAGGTTGCGGTCGCCACGCCGTTCGAGGGCAAGGCGAAGGTCACGATCCACGGCCTGCCGGCGAAGGTCACGACCGAGGCCCGGGAGATCGACAAGGACACGACCGAGGTCGCCTTCCCGATCGTGGCGGCCAAGGACAGCCCGGCGGGCAAGCACGGCGGCATCTTCGCCCAGGTGGTGATCGAGAAGAACGGCGAGCAGATCGTCGGCAACACCGGTGGAACGGAACTGCGGATCGACGTGCCGCTGCCGCCGAAGGCCGCCACGCCGATGCCGATGCCCCCGCCGATGCCGACGCCGATGCCCGCCCCCAACCAGCCCCCGCCGAAGCGGCTGTCGCGGCTCGAACAACTCCGGCTCGAGCAGGCGGAGCGGGAGAAGGCCGCCGCCGGTCAGCCCCCGGCCGCTCCGGCCCCGAAGGACGAGCCGCCCAAAAAGCCGTGATACGACAGGCAAGCTGGCCACGAACCGGCCGGCCCCCGGCCCCTCGCGACGACAGATGTCAGACCTGAGCCACGAGGCCCCACGACATGCGTTGCTTGCTGACTCTCTGTGTTCTCGGCGTTCTCGGCGGCGAGTCGCTCGCCCAGCAGATCGCCGTCTACCCGCCGGACATCAACCTGGAGACGAGCCGGGACCGGCAGTCGTTCGTGGTGCAACTGACGCAGGCCGACGGCATCACCCGCGACGTGACCGCCCAGGCCCAGGTGACGTTCGCCAACCCGCAACTCGTGAAGCTCGACCGGTTCCACGTCCTGCCGCTGGCCGACGGGGCCACGGAGATGCTCGTCACGTTCAACGGGCAGTCGGTGAAGGTGCCGGTGAAGGTGACGCGGGCGAAGGAGGACCGGCCGGTCTCGTTCAAGCAGGACGTGATGCCGGTCTTCATGCGGGCCGGTTGCAACTCGGGGGGCTGCCACGGGGCGGCCCGGGGCAAGGACGGCTTCCGCCTGTCGCTGTTCGGGTTCGACCCCGAGGGGGACCACTACCGGCTGACCCGCGAGTTCCCCGGCCGCCGCATCAACCCCGCCGTGCCGGCCGACAGCCTGCTCCTCGACAAGGCCTGCGGCAGGGTGCCGCACACCGGCGGGAAGCGGATCGCCGAGGGCGACGAGTACTACCAGACGCTCATCCGCTGGCTCGAGGCCGACGCCCCGCTCGACCCGCCGACCGTGCCCCTGCCGGTGCGCCTGGAAGTTTTCCCCCCCTCGGCCGTACTCGACGGCAGGGACGAGAAGCAACGCCTCGTGGTCCGGGCCAGGTATGCCGACGGCACCGACCGCGACGTGACCCGCCTGGCCCTGTTCCTGTCGAGCAACGACTCGGCCGCCCGCATCGACGGCGACGGCACGGTGACCGCCGGCGACCGCGGCGAGGCCTTCGTCATGGCCCGCTTCCACACCTTCACCACCGGCGTGCCGTTCATCACCCTGCCCAAGGGCCTGCAATTCACCTGGCCGAACGTCCCGGAGAACAACTACATCGACACGCTGGTCAACGCCAAGCTCAAGAAGCTCCGCATCGAGCCGAGCGGCACCTGTAGCGACGAGGTCTTCGTCCGCCGCGTCTACCTGGACGTGATCGGCCTGCTGCCCACCCCCGAGGAGTACGCCCGGTTCATGACCTCCACCCTGCCCAACAAGCGGGAACTGCTCGTCGACGAGTTGCTCGGCCGCAAGGAGTTCGCCGAACTGTGGGTGCTGAAGTGGGCCGAGTTGCTCCAGATCCGCAGCAGCAACCAGGTGTCGTACAAGGCCATGCTGCTGTACTACGGCTGGCTGCAGGACAAGATCGCCCGCAACGTGCCGACCGATCAGTGGGTCAAGGAACTGCTCGGGGCCACCGGCGGCACCTTCAAGAACCCGGCCACCAACTACTACCAGACCGAGACCGACATCCTCAAGGTGGCCGAGAACGTCGCCCAGGTCTTCCTGGGCATGCGGATCCAGTGCGCCCAGTGCCACAACCACCCGTTCGACCGCTGGACGATGGACGACTACTACGGCTTCGCCAGCTTCTTCACCCAGATCGGCCGCAAGGGCGGCGACGACCCCCGCGAGCTGATCATCTTCAACAGCGGCGGCGGCGAAGTGAACCACCCGGTGCGGAACCGGCCGATGCCCCCCAAGTTCCTCGGGGCCAGCGAACCGGCCGACGTGGCCGGCAAGGACCGCCGCGTCGTCCTGGCCGACTGGCTGGCCAGCCCCGACAACCCCTACTTCGCCAAGAACCTCGCCAACATCGTCTGGAACCACTTCTTCGGCCAGGGCATCGTCCACGAGGTCGATGACGTGCGCATCTCCAACCCGCCCAGCAACCCGGAACTGCTCGACACCCTGGGCCAGAAGTTCACCGAGTACAAGTACGACTTCAAGAAACTCGTCCGCGACATCTGCACGTCCCAGACCTACCAGCGGGCCACCCAGCCGACCCCGACCAACGCCGCCGACACCCGCAACTTCGCCCGCGGCTCGATCCGCCGCATCCGCGCCGAGACGATGCTCGACCTGATCACCCAGGTCACCGACACCAAGAACAAGTTCCAGGGGCTGCCCCTCGGGGCCCGCGCCGTCCAGATCGCCGACGGCAGCGTCACCACCTACTTCCTGACCACCTTCGGCCGACCCACCCGCGAGACCGTCTGCTCCTGCGAGGTCCGCCTCGAACCGACCCTCAGCCAGAGCCTGCACCTGCTCAACGGCAACACCGTCGAGCCGAAGATCGCCCAGGGCAACCTCGTCGGACGCTGGCTGCAGGAGAAGAAGACCCCGGCCCAGGTCATCGAGCAGCTCTACATCCGCTGCCTGTGCCGTCCCCCGCGGCCCGAGGAACTGAACAACCTACTCCAGATGGTCGACAAGAACCCCGACAAGAAGCAGGCCCTCGACGACGTCTTCTGGGCGATCCTGAACTCCCGCGAGTTCCTGTTCAACCACTGAGCCACTGAGCCACCGACCCCCGACCCCCCCGACCCGCCGAGCCTGAAGCGCAAGCGAGGGCACAACCCCCGCCGAGCCTGAAGCGCAAGCGAGGGCGGAACCCCCCGCCGAGCCCGAAGCGCAAGCGAGGAACCCTGATATGCGACAACTGGCCTTCTTCTTTGCGGTGACCGTCCTCGTCGGCAGTGGCTCGCGCGTCCTGGCCGACGCCAAGAACCCCAACTTCGTCGACGACGTGTCCCCGGTCTTCCGCCTGCACTGTGCCAAGTGCCACGGTGACGACGCCCAGAAAGGCGGCCTGAGCCTGGCCACCTACGCCGAACTGCAGAAGGGCGGCGGCTCCGGCCCCGTCGTCGTGCCCGGCAACCCGGAGCAGTCACGGCTGTACCTGGTCATCGACCACCGCCAGGAGCCGAAGATGCCCTCGGCCAACCAGAAGATCCCGGCCGAGCAGATCGCCCTCATCAAGCTCTGGATCGAGCAGGGGGCCAAGGAGAACGCCGGCAGCACGGTCAGCCTCCCGGTCAGGCCCAAGACCGACATCGCCCTGCGGTCCGTCGTGAAGGGCCGGCCCGACGGGCCGCACCCTCTGCCCGTTCCCGGCAAGCTCCGCCCCGAACCGGTCGTCACCGCCCGCCGGCCCGGTGCCGTCCTGGCCCTGGCGACCAGCCCCTGGGCACCCCTGGCCGCCGTCGGCGGGCAGAGACAGGTCATCCTCGTCAACACCGACACCGGGGCCGTCCTCGGCTTCCTGCCGTTCGAGGCCGGGCAGATCAACTGCATCAAGTTCTCGCGGAACGGGAAGTTCGTCCTCGTCGCCGGCGGGCGGGGCGGGCAGTCCGGGGCCGCCGTCCTCTTCAACGTCCAGACCGGCGAGAAGGTCCTGGAAGTCGGCAGGAGCGAGACCGACGCCATCCTCGCCGCCGACATCTCCGCCGACCAGACCCAGATCGCCGTCGGCGGGCCGGGCAAGACCGTCCGCGTCTATAGCACGCTCGACGGCTCGGTGCTGCGGGAGATCAAGAAGCACACCGACTGGGTCACGGCCGTGGAATACAGCCCCGACGGCGTCCTGCTGGCCAGCGGCGACCGCAACGGCGGCCTGTTCATGTGGGAGGCCTTCACCGGCCGCGAGTTCTTCACCCTCCGCGGCCACACCGCCATGATCACCGACCTGTCGTGGCGGGACGACTCGAACGTGTTGGCCTCGAGCAGTGAGGACTCGACGATCAAGCTCTGGGAGATGGAGAACGGCGGGAACATCAAGAGCTGGGCGGCGCACGGCGGCGGGGCCGCCAGCGTCAGGTTCAGCCACGACGGCAAGCTGGCCAGCACCGGCCGGGACAAGGTCACCAAGCTGTGGGACCAGAACGGCACCGCCCTGAAGAGCTTCGAGGCCTTCCCCGACCTGGGCCTGCGGGTCGCCGTCACCCACGAGAACGCGAAAGTCGTGGCCGGCGACTGGTCCGGGGTGGTGAGGGTCTGGAACGCCGCCGACGCCAAGGTCCTGGCCACGCTCGATACCAACCCGCCGTCCCTGGCCGAACGGCTGAGGACGGCCGAGGCCGACCTGGCCGCCGCGACCGCCGCCGCCGCCGCCGCCCGAACCGCCTTCGACGCCGCCACCGCCAAGGCCCAGCAGGCCACGGACGCCTACAACGCCGCCGTCGCCAACCTGAACAAGCTCAACGCCGACCTGGCCGCCGCCACCAAGGCCGTGGCCGACCACACCGCCGTCGTCAACGCCACCAAGCCGCAGGTGGACGCGGCCAAGGTCGAGGTCGAGAAGGCCACCCCGCTGGCCACCGCCGCCGCCCACAAGGCCGCCGCCCTGGAGGTCGTCGTCGCCGCCGAGTCGGTCGCGGCCAAGACGATCGCCGCCGCGGCCGCCCAGGCACCGGCCAACCCCGAGCTTGCCGCCGCCGCCAAGAAGGCCAACGACACCCTGGCCGTGCTGAACCAGGAACTGGCCGCCGCCAAGAAAGCGATGGCCGACACCGCCGCCGCCCTCAAGGCCGCGACCGACAAGTTGGCCGCCCTGTCCAAGACCTACTCCGACGCGACGGCCGCCGTCGAGGCCAACCAGAAGGTCGTCGCCACGCTCACGCCGATGGTCAAGTCGGCCACCGACGCGGTGCCCCCGGCCAAGGCCGCCCTCGACGCCGCCACCGCCGCCGTCGCCCCGGCCAAGGCCGCCCTCGACGCCGCCGCCGCCAAACTCGCCGAGGCCCGGGCGGTCGTGGACGGACTGAAGGCGTCGGTCGCTCCGCCGAAGCAGTGAACCGCCGGCGAGCGGCCTGCCGTGAGCGACCGTGGCAATGCACGGCGACCTTGACGGTCGCCGCTCGCCGGGCACGCCGGTCCGCGGCGAGCGGCCTGCGTCAGTCCGCCGTGCGCCCGGCACGCCGTTCGCGTCCTCGGGTCGTAGACTCACTTCTGGTTCCCCCGCTCCCGTGCCACTCCCCGGAGGTTCTCCCATGCGTCCCGTCGCCGTCTTGTTGTCCGCTACGCTCGCCGGCCTCTGCGTCGTCGCCCGGGCCGAACCGCCCAAACCCGAGAAGTTCGACGACACCGGCTTCGTGTCGATCTTCGACGGCAAGACCCTCTCCGGCTGGACGATCTCGGCGAAGACCGGGCACAGCCGCGCCAGTAAGAACAAGTCCGGCGGCAGGTGGGTGGTCGAGAACGGGGCGATCGTCGGCAGCCAGGACATCCCCGGCAACGGCGGCATCCTCATCACCGAGAAGCAGTACGGCGACTTCGAGGTCGTGCTGGAGATGAACAACGACGACGGCCCGGACAGCGGCCTGTTCCTCCGCAGCACCGACACCGGCAAGTGCTACCAGGCCATGATCGACTACCACAAGGGCGGCAACCTGATGGGCATCTACGGCGAAGGGATCGGCGGCAAGCCGCACGTCCGCAACTTCGACTTCGGCAAGGACGTGACCGAGATCGTCGTGCCCAGCAAGCAGCCGGACGGCGGCTTCAGGTGCCCCGTCTCTCCCGCCGACTGGAAGGCGTTCTGGAAGCACGGCGAGTGGAACGAACTCCGCGCCCGCATCGAGGGCAACCCGCCCAAGATCACGACCTGGATCAAGGGCGTGAAGTTCATGGAGTATCAGGACACCGAGAAGCGGCTGCCCGACACGGGCGGCATCGCCCTCCAGGTCCACGGCGGCGGCGACTATACCAAACAGTTCGTCCGCTACCGCAACATCCGCGTCAAGGAACTCGGCAAGTGACCGGACCTGACGACTGAAGCCGGGGGGTAGGCCCCCCTGGAAGGTCGTGTCGTCGAGGGTCGCGTCGGCCCGGTCGTGTCGGCGGGGGTCGCGTCAGCGCTCGGCGATCCCGCTACTCGGCTTGTGGTCGACGTGGTAGCGGGCGATCTCGACGGCCAGGTTCTCGATGAACTCGCGGCGGAACGCGCTCACCGGCTTGGTCGTCGCGTCGCGGAAGCCGGTCTTCGGGTAGGCAAAGCCGTGGGTGTAGGTGTACTTCGGCCCTTCCTCGGTCCCGAGGTCCACGTCGTAGGTGTCGACGGTCACGTCGGCCCGGCCCTCGAAGAAGCTGTTCTGGCTGCCCGGCTGGTACAGGCTCATGTTGTCCAGGTGGATGGCGAGGACGAAGTCGGCCCCGAGCTGCTTGCCCCACTCCGTCGGGTGCATGTACTTCCAGTTCGGGTTCTTCATCTTGAACTTGTTCACCTGCGCCGGCGGCACCACCGTCAGCTTCTGCTTGTTCTCCTTGGCCATCTCCGGCAACACCCGGGCCAGTTCGGTCGCCAAAGCGTCCTGGGCACCGGCGAAGTCGTAGCTCTGGCCCGTGCCCTGGCTCACGAACAGGGCCACGACCACCTCGTCCTTGTTCTTCTTCGGCCCGTCCTTGAACGTCAACGGCACCTTGGCCGGCACCTTCGTGTCCCGGTACGTCAGGAAGGCGATCGTCGTCAGGGGGTTGCACCCGATCGTCAGCACGACCGCCAGCGTCCCCCACACGGCCCGGCGGGCCCAGCGATAAGTCCTGGTCATCCGTGACGCCCCCCCGCTGAAATAAAGACGCACTTGCCGCGGCGAACTGGTCGGTCCCGGTCCCGGTCCGTGTCGCTGGCCCGGCGTCGTTCCCCTGACGTTCCCCGGTGTTCCCGGGCGTTCCCCTGTGTGCCCGGCGGCCTGTTGTCGTCGTTCGCCGTGGTGGTCGGTCGTTCGCCGTGGTGGTCGGTCGTTCGCCGTGGTGGTCGGTCGTTCGCTCTGGTGGTCGGTCGTTCGCTCATCGGTTCATCCCCGGAGGATGATGATTCCCCACCGCAGGAGCATCAGTCCGAGAACGATCCCGATCGTCGCCGTCAGTGTCACCTCGCCGTAGCCCCGGGGCACGAGGAGCGGTCGGCCGCCGATGCTGCTGGCCAGTGCCCAGACGAGGGTGGCGGCCGCGAGCAAGGCCGTGACCGTGCCGGCCCAGTTGGCCCGCAGGGAGGCGGCCAGGTCGCCCCGCACGAGCAGGGCAAAGCTCGTCGTCATCCCACAGGCCGGGCACGGCTGGCCGGTCATGAGCACGAAGTTACACGGCGGCAGACCCAGTTGGGTGTGGGTGGCCATCGTCCGGGGCGTGCCGTCCGGCTGGTACGGGTTGAGCCGGAAGGCGACGGCGAACACGCCGGCCAGCCCCGCGGCGATCAGGAGCAGCCCGAGCCGAACGATCAGGGCCGTGCGGGGTTGCCCGATCGCGGCGGTCGGGCCCGACACCGGCCTTGCGGTCGGCCATTCCACTTCGTTACCTCTGTCTTCACTGGCGGGTCGCATGCATAGCCTCCGGGGTAATCCGACGCAAGCGGACTTTTGCCGCCGCCGCCGGTCCGTCACGATGGAACCGGGATGGGGAACCTGGCTGGGCGCTGGGAACATTTTAGCCGGGTGAGGTGGCGCTGTGACGCGGGTCTTGTGTGAGGTGCGGCGGTTCGTGTCGTCCCAGCCGGTGTGCCGGGGGGCGGGCGTGGTCGCGGTGTCCGGCGGGGCGGACAGCGTGGCCCTGTTGCGGGCCTTGTGCCAGGCCGGCGTCGGGCCGCTGACGGTGGCGCACCTGAACCACCGCTCGCGGGGGGCCGAGTCCGATGCCGACGAGGCGTTCGTGCGTGATCTGGCGGCGAGCCTGGGCCTGGACTTCCGGGCCAGGTCGGTGGACGTGGCGGCCCGGGGCGGGAACTTCGAGGAGGCGGCGCGGCGGGTCCGCTACGAGTTCTTCGCCGAGGTCGCCGCCGGGGTCGGGGCCGCGTGGGTGGCCACCGGGCACACCGCCGACGACCAGGCCGAGACGGTCCTGCATCGCCTCGTCCGCGGGACCGGACTGCAGGGCCTTCGCGGCATCGCCGCCGTGCAGGAGCGGCCGGACGGAGCGACCGGGGCCGCCGTCGTTCGCCCCCTCCTGAGCGTCACACGCGCCGACGTCCTCGACCACCTCGCCACCCTGAACCAGCCGTACCGCCAGGACGCCACGAACGCCGACCCGCACTTCACCCGCAACCGCATCCGCCACGAACTGCTGCCGCTGCTCCGCACCTTCAACCCGGAAGTGGTGACGGCCCTCGTCCGTCTCGCGGGTCATGCGGCCGAGGCCCACGAGGTCATCACCGCCCACGCCGCGGCGGTGCTGGCCGAGGCCGAGCGACCACGGGTCGGCCCCACGGTCATCCTCGACGCCCCCCGGTTGGGAACCTCGCCGGCCGTCGCCCGGGCCGTGCTGCGACTGGTCTGGCAGCGCGAACGGTGGCCGCTGGCCGACATGGGGGCCGACGCCTGGGACCGGGCCGCCGCCGTCGCCCTCGGCTCGAACCCGGCCTGCGACTTCCCCGGCGGCATCACCATGCGACACACCGGGCGGGTGGTTCAGATCGGGCCTGGCAAGTAAAACGGCCACGACCGAGCCGTGAACCGCCGCAGCCCGCGACCGCCGGGAGGACCCATGCTTCGTCCCATCCGCCGTGCCCTCCTCAGCGTCTCGGACAAGACCGGCCTGGTGGGGTTCGCCCGCGAACTGGTCACGAACTCCGCCGTCGAGTTGATCGCCACCGGCGGCACGCGGAAGGCCCTTGCCGAGGCCGGCCTGCCCGTGACGGACGTGACCGAACTCACCCGGTTCCCCGAGGTCCTCGACGGCCGCGTCAAGACGCTCCACCCCGCCCTCTATGCCGGAATCCTGGCCCGACGGGACAAGCCCGAGCACCGGCAGACGCTGGCCGAACTCGGCCTGCCCGAGATCGACCTGGTGGTGTGTAACCTGTACCCCTTCGAGCAGACGGTGGCCCGGCCGGGCGTGACCGAAGCCGAAGCGATCGAGAACATCGACATCGGCGGCCCGTGCCTGGTGCGGGCGGCGGCCAAGAACTTCGACGGCGTGGCGGTGGTCACCGACCCCGAGCAGTACGCCACGGTCGTCGGCTGGCTCCGGGAACACCAGGGCAGCCTGACGCGCGACCAGCGGCTCCACCTGGCCCGAGAGGCGTTCCGCACCATCGCCGGGTATGACCGCGCGATCGCGCGCTACTTCGACCACCTGGCGGACACTCCCGAAGGTGACTTCCCCCGCTCGCTGACCCTCGACTTCCGCAAGCGGCAAGACCTCCGCTACGGCGAGAACCCGCACCAGCGGGCCGCGTTCTACGTCGAGCCGGAGGTCCGGCGGCCCGGCGTCGCCACCGCCGAGCAACTGCACGGCAAGGAGCTGAGCTACAACAACATCCTCGACCTCGACTCGGCCCTGAACCTGGTCCGGGAGTTCACGACCCCGGCGTGCGTCGTCGTCAAGCACAACAACCCGTGCGGGGCGGCGACGGCACCACAGTTGGCCGCGGCGTTCCGACTCGCCTGGGACGGCGACCCGCTCTCGGCGTTCGGCGGCATCCTGGCGTTCAACCGGCCCGTCGATGCCGACACCGCCGCTGCCCTCACGGACCCCCAGGCCCGGCGGTTCATCGAGTGCGTCATCGCCCCGGACTACGAGCCGGCGGCCCTCGACGCCCTCAGGAAGTGGAAGGAGAACGTGCGGCTGCTGCGAACCGGCCCTCTGGGCCAGTCGGCGAGCGGGGGGGGCGAACCCCCCGGTGGCCTGGATTACCGCCGGGTCGACGGCGGCCTGCTCGTCCAGACCCGCGACGTGGGGGCCGACAACCCCGACGACTGGAAGTGCGTGACGAAGCGGGAGCCGACCGCGGCCGAGCGGCAGGCCTTGCACTTCGCCTGGCTCGTCTGCAAGCACGTGAAGTCGAACGCCATCGTGCTAGCGAGCGGCCCGCGGGGAGGGGGGCAGGCTGCCGTGCCCGACCGTCCCGACTACCAGTACCAGGTCGTCGGCGTCGGGGCCGGGCAGATGTCGCGGGTCGATGCCGTGCAGATCGCCGTGAAGAAGGCCGGCGACCGGGCCAAGGGTTCGGTGCTGGCCTCCGACGCCTTCTTCCCCTTCCCGGACAACGTGCAGGCGGCAGCGGCGGCCGGGGTCACCGCCATCATCCAGCCCGGCGGCTCGGTCAAGGACGCCGACAGCATCGCCGCCTGCGACGAACACGGCATCGCCATGCTCTTCACCGGCGTCCGCCACTTCCGCCACTGACCGTGCCGCGGCGGGGTTCGCCGCACAGCCCGCCGGACCAAGCGGGGGGCGAACCGGCCGCGGCCGACCTCGCTTCGCGTGCCGAGCGGGGTTCGCTTCGCGGGCTTCGCTTCGCGTGCCGAGCGGGGTTCGCTTCGCGGGCTTCACGGTCGGTCTTTATCTTTCGCCTTCACGTCCGGTCCTCACGTCCGGTCTTCACCCCAGTTCGACACCACCCAGGTGGCCGTTGGCGAAGGCGTAGAACGCGGTCAGTCGGTCGCCGGAGCGGGGGTTGGAGATGGTGACGACGGGACGGGCCCCGCTGCTGGCGGCCTGGATCAGTTCGGCGCGGCCGTCGCCGTTCAGGTCGGCCAGGAGGACGCGGACGCCGGTGTCGGCCGTCGAGGGGTCCAGGGTGAGGGTGCGTGGCGTGCGGGGGGAGCCGGACGCCAGCGAGGCCCCGTTGAAGATGCGGGTCAGCGGTGTGCCGGTGCCGGTGCCGATCGCCACGTCGGCGAAGCCGTCGCCGTTCACGTCGCCCAGGCTGAGGGTGGCCCCGGCGGTCCCGGTGACCACGAGCGGGGAGAAGAGCAGCGAGGGGCTCATCGAGGCGATCGTGGTCCCGTCGAAGGCGCGGAGGACGCCGCGGCCGCGGGCGGTGGTCGTGGCGATGTCCGGGGTGCCGTCGTTGTCGATGTCGCCGACGGCGACGCGGACGCCGGTCGCGCCGGCCGGGGTGGGGGGCAACTGGAATTCGCCGAGCAGGGCGAGCGGTCCGCCGACGCTGGTGCCGTCGATGACGCGGACGGTCAGTCCCCGGCCCGAGCCGACCACGATGTCGGCCCGGCCGTCGTTGTTCAGGTCCCCGCAGGCGACGAACGCGCCGCCCCGGTCGGACGGGCCGAACGGTCGGAAGCTGGCGATGGCCTTGCCGGTGTTGCCGTTGAAGACCCGCACGGTCGTGGTCGGTCCGGCGGCGGTGGCGGTCACCAGGTCGGGAAGGCCGTCGCCGTTGATGTCGCCGACGGCGACTCGCACGCCCCGGTTGTAGCCGCGGCCAAACGGGCGGAAGCGGAAGCGTTCCTGGCCGGTGCTGGTCTCGAAGACGCGGACCAGGCCGCCCTGGTTCTGGGCCAGGGCCAGCAGGCCGGGCCGCACGGAGCGGCCGACCGCCGCCAGGTCCGGCGAACTGGGCAGGCCGGGGGTCGGCTGGACGAGGATCGGCTCATAGGAGTTCCGCTGGCTGATCGGCGGCGGGGCCGGCGGCGGCAGCGGCGGCAGCGGCGGCCGGTCCCGCAGCGGCACGTACTCGCCGAAGTGGAACGGGCCACGCACCGGGAAGGGGGCCGTCACCACGTCGGCAAAGCTGTCGTTGCTGACGACCGGGGCCGGCAGGTTGGCGTCGCCGTTCTGCTCCGGTCCGTCGATGAGGCCGGCCGGTTGCCTCTGCGTCACGGTGTAGACGCCCGGCGGGATCAGGCTGAAGGTGTAAGTCCCGGCGGCGTCGGTCAGGACGCTCAGGCTTCCCCCGGGTACGTCGGCGGCGGTCAGGGGGCGGGCCAGCGGCGTGCCCGCGAAGGCCGTGCCGGCGATGCTCACCCTCACCCCCGCGATCCCCCGCTCGCCCGACTGCCGGGTCCCGTTCCGGTTGGCGTCGATGTACACCGAGCCGGACACCTGCGCGGGGGCGAACTCACCGAAGTTGTACCCGACGGCGTTCTGGCTGAGCTGCGTGTCGGGATCGATCCCCAGGGTGAGCGTGAACCGGTTCTTGACGGTGTTCAGCCCGCCCAGGTTCCCGAGGTTATCGACCCCGTCGAAGACCCCGCTCGTCAGACTCGTCGGGGCCGGCGGCTGCTGCTGAACGACCGTGTAGGTGCCGGTCGGCAGGTCGGCGAAGGAGTAGTTGCCGGCGGCGTCGGTGAGCGTGCTGGCGATCTCCTGGTCGTCGGAGTCGAGCAGGCGGATGACGACGCCGGGCAGCGGCTGGTCCGGGACCGGTACGGCGGTCGGCTGGTAAGTCCCGCTCAGGGTCAGGTCGAGGTATACCGTGCCGCTGATGCTGCCGAGCGTCTCGCCGAAGTTCTGCTCGGTCACGACCTGCCCGGCCCCGAGCACGACGTCGCGGCTGTTGCCGGGGGCCTCGCTGCTGCCGTAACCGGTCGGTTGCGTCTGCGTGATCGTGTACGTCCCGGCCAGTAGCAGCGGCCCGGAGAAGGTGTAGCTGCCGTCGGCTTCCGTGAGGACCGCGATCGAGATCGGGCCGAGCGGGTTGGTGCCGGTCAGCAGCACCGGCACGCCGCCCAGGCCGGGTTCGCCCCCGTCCCGGGAGCCGTTCTGGTTGACGTCGTAGTAGACGAAGCCGGAGATCACGCCGGTGACGGCCCCGAAGTTCTCGTCGGTTTCGCTCTGACTGGCGGTCAGGATCGTGATCACCCGGCTCGGTGACGAGAACGGCCCGCCGGGGCTGAAGGCGTAACCGGGGGGCAGGTCGACGGCGACCGTCCAGGTCCCGGGGTCCAGTCCGGTGAACTCGTAAGCGCCGTCGAGGCCGGTCACGACGGACACGGGCGGGACGACGGTACTGTCGGTGAGGACCCCGCTGAGGGTAACAGTGGCGTTGGCGAGGCGGCCGGTCTCCGCCGGGTCGAGTTGTCCGTCACGGTCGGCATCGAGGAAGACGACGCCGGCGATGGTGGCGGGTAGGTCACGGGACTCGAGTGCCTCGAGCCGCAACGGGCGGTTGCGGCGGGGGTTGGCGTTTCGGCCCGGCTTGCACCGGAGGCGCGGGAGAGGGTTGCGGATCGGTGGCATGTGCGAGGTACCCCGCCGAAGGTGGTGGAAGGTGGTGTCCAAGGTGCTGTCGCGAGGTCGGGTCACCGACCCCGCCGTGGGAAGCACGCCTGAAGTATGCCGCGCCGACCGCCGCGAGCAAGCGGCTCGGTCCCCGGGTGGGGAGCGGTGGTGGCGACCGTGCCGACACTCCGATACACTCCCTTGAGATACAGCCCCCAGAGGTACACCCCCCTGGAGCTGAGGCTGATTTCGGCTAAGGCTCAGGCCGGGCGGGGCCGCGGCTCGCGAGGGTGACGAGCCGCCGGGCCGGCCGCCGAGGTAATGCCGTCCCAGGACAGGTGAACTGCCGTGCCGACCTTCTGGTCCGATCTCCTCCCCGAGCCGTGGGACTGGCTGGCCGCCGGGGCCTTAGCCGCCGTCCTGCTCTTCGGATTCATCGGCGTCTCGACGTTCCTGGCGATCTGGGCCGAGCGGAAGGTCTCGGCCCGGATCCAGGACCGGCTCGGCCCGACCCGCACCGGCCCGCTCGGCCTGTTGCAGTCGTTGGCCGACGGGATCAAGCTCTTGTCCAAGGAGGACCACGCCCCGACCGGGGCCGACCGCTTCCTGTTCAAGCTCGCCCCGTATCTGGCGTTCTGTGCCAGCTTCCTGGGGTTTTTGGCCCTGCCGTTCGGGGCCGGACTGGTGGCCCAGGACCTTCAGGTCGCCGTCTTCTTCATGTTGGCCGTCCTCTCCGGCGAGGTGTTCGGGGTGGTCCTGGCCGGCTACGCCTCGGCCAGCAAGTGGTCCCTCTTCGGCGGGGTCCGCGAGGCGGCCCAGATGGTCAGTTACGAGATACCCCGGGCGATGTGCGTGATCGTGCCCGTCTGCCTGGCCGGCACCCTCAACCTCAACACCATCGGGGCCCAGCAGGTCGGCTGGTTCTGGAACTGGAACCTGTTCCACGACCCGTTCACCTTCCTGGCGTTCTTCGTCTTCTTCATCTGTGCCGTGGCCGGGTGCAAGCGGGCCCCGTTCGACCTGGCCGAGGCCGAGAGCGAGCTGGTCGCCGGCTTCCACACCGAGTACAGCGGCATCCGCTGGTCGTACTTCTTCCTCGCCGAGTACGGCAGCATGTTCGCCGCCAGCGGCCTGGCCAGCCTGCTCTTCCTGGGCGGCTGGCACAGCGGGTTCCTGCCGTTCGAGCCGACCGCCGAATGGGGCTTCGGACCCGGCAACCTCCTGAACGTGGCGGTGTTCGTCGGCAAGTGCTGGCTCCTGGTCGTCGTGATGATGTGGATGCGCTGGTCGCTGCCCCGCTTGCGCATCGACCAGGTCATGACGACCTGCCTGCAGTACCTGCTGCCGATCAGTTGTGTGCTGCTCGTCGGCGTGTGTCTGTGGCTGCTGCTGGTCCCGCCGGCCGTCGCCGTCGCCGTCCGTTACGCCCTGGCCCTCGGCACCGCCGCCTTCCTGGTCCTGCTGCTGCTCAGCCTGTTCCGGCCCCCGTCCGGCATGCAGGCCCCCCGCAACCAACTCCCCGGTGCCTGGGACGGCTACCCGACGCCGCTCACCGCCTCCCGCCGAGGCTGAGCCTTGTGTCAGCCAGTTGTCACCGGCTGGCCAGACCAACCCGACGCCGCTCACCGCCTCCCGCCAAGGCTGAGCCGAGGCTAAGCCAAGGCCGAGCCAAGGCTGAGCGGTCAGGACGACGGTCGCCGCCGGCCGCTGTGCCGCTGTCAGGGACGGGTGAAGGGCCGCTTCACCGGTTCAACGTGGCCGGACCCCGGCCGGCCCGCCCGGTCGGTCGGCTCGGTCGGCGCTGGGGCGAGCGGCTTGTACGTCGGGTGTGGCACGGAATACGGCACGGCATGCGGCACGGAACACGGCACGGCACCGGGTACCGCCGGACCTGCGACCGGCCCCGGCCCCTTGGCGACGACGGCCGGGTTCTCCGCGTGGGCGAAGTGATAGCCCGGGAACGCTTCCTCGGACGGCGGGACGCACGGCCCTTTGCAGCCGCGAGCCGGCATCAGGCCCGGCCCGAGGCGACCCCTGCCGAGGGGGCCACCCGCCCCGGTGCCGCAGACCGAGGCCCCGCCGGTCCCGGCCGTACCAGGCCCGGTCGCCGCGAATCCGCCCGCCCCGGTCCCCTCGGCCCTGCAGGGGAAGGTGCCCGTGACCGGCCCGACATAGGGGTGCGGCTGGAACCGCGGCAGCGCGTCACGGGTCGTCGGCTGGTAGCACAGCCACTGCTTGAACCTCTGCCAGGCCGAGCGGCCACCTGAGCCGCCACCGTCGGCCGGGCCGGAGTCGTCGGCCACATGTCCTCCCCGGACGGCGTCGTAGCCCGTCGGCAGCGGCAGCCCCCGGGCGGTGCTGTCGAAGTCGGCCACTCCCCCCCGCAGCAGGGCGCGGCCGGCCCCGAGAAACCTGGTCTCACCGGACTTCAACGGCGGCGGCGGCGGGACCTGCGGCGTGGTCGGGATGACGACCGGTTCACCTGCCCGAACCGGCGATGACACCGCGAACACCAGAACCCAGGCGAGCCGATTCATGCCTCGTGCCTCCGTGCGGCCGGCCTCCGATAACGGTCCCGTCAGGAGAGTCATCGGCCGGCGGAGCAGTCATCGGCCGTCTAAGAATCGGTCGTGTCGGCCGGGTCGGTTGAAAGGGTCCGGCCCGGCAGGATCGGCCCGGTGTCTCCCGCGCCACCAGAACAACCCGCACCACCGGTATGCTCATTACCACCGCTGCTATCGCCGCTGTCGCCGCTGTTGCCGCTGCCGGTACCGTTGCCGCTGCCGCTGTTGTCGGTCGGGTCAGCGGTCCTCCGATTCAGCGGTCCTCCAATCCGGGCAGTCGGGGTTGAACAGGTCGTCGGGCCGGGGCCGGGGGCGGGTTCCCCGGGGTGCGACGCCGGACCGGGTCGCCTCGGCGGGTGAGGGTCAGGCTGCGGCTCACGAAGTCCTGGCTGGTCGTGATCACCTCCCCGCCGGGGTTCAGGCCGGCGAGGGCGGCGTGGCCGGCGGCGGCGGCGAGTTCGGGCCGGTTACAGTCGCGGCTCAGGTGGAGTTGCACGAGGTAGCCGGGCAAGCCCCGGGCGGAGCGGGCGGCGACGGCGGCGGTGAACGCGGCGGCCTGGTCGTTCGAGAGGTGCCCCTGGTCCCCGAGGACGCGCTGGACGAGCAGCCGGGGCCGGGAGCTGGCCCGTTCGAGGGCCACGTCGTGGTTGAATTCGACGGCCAGCACGTCCACGCCGGCGAAGGCCTCGACCAGCTCGGCCGTCCAGCAGCCGAGGTCGGAGGCGTAACCGAGTGACCAGGCCGGGCCGTCGGCCGCGGCGGTGGCGCAGTCGCGGGCCTGTGAGGGGTCGGGGGCCAGCGGGGAACCGGGGGCCTGTGGGGAGTCGTGGCCGTCGATACGAAAGGCGAAGGTCGGTTGCGAGTCGTGCGACACCCGCAGGGGCCGGACCACCAGGCCGGGGGCCAGTTCGTGCGGCCGGTCGGCCTGGTAGCTGCGGGTCAGCCCGGCCCGGTCGAGTGTCGCATAGCTCGGTGCGACGCCGGCCAGGTAAGCGAGTTGGTCCGGGTGGGCCCAGAGGGGGATGTGGCGGCTCCGCAGGTCGGCCAGCATCCGGTCGTTCCAGTGGTCGCCGTGGGTGTGGGTGAGGATGACGGCCTGGACCGACCGCCACGTGGCCCCGACCGCGGCGAGCCGGGCCGTGAGTACCTGGGGGTGAAGGCCGCAGTCGATGAGCAGGCCGAAGCCGTCGACCTGGAGCAGGGCGGCGTTACCCCGGCTGCCGCTCGCCAGGACGGTGAATCGTGCGGTCATCGGGGGAGGTTTCCGGGTTTCTCGGGGCCGGTTCCGGTCACCGGTTCGAGCGATCGACCCGTCGAGTTCTACCCGGCGGGCGGGCGGGCCGGAATCCCGGTAGCGGGGACGGGACAGAACGGCGGGGTGCGGCTCGGTCGGCGTGTGCCGTCTCCTCGGGTAGTACCGTCTCCTCCGGTGATGAGCGGGGGGGGCCGGCGTCCCCGCTCGCCGTCGCGGACCGGCGGAGCGGGGCCGGGGTGTCTTGGTACCGGGCGGCCGGTCGGTCTTGGGCGGCCGGCCGGTCCTGGGCGGCCGGTCGGTCCTGGGCGGCCGGTCAGTTCTTCTTGTTGTTGCCAGACTCGGTCAGTTCCATGGTCATCTTCATCTCCATCTTCATGACGGTCATCGTCGATTCCATCTTGAGCAGGCCCATGGGCACGTTCTTGGCGGTCCAGGTCTTGGCCTCGCCCTCGATCTCGACGCCGTTGGCCTTGGCCTTCACCTTGTAGACGGTCCAGGTGGCGTCGTACTCCTTGCCGCCGAGCTTGAGCTTCTCCTTGCCGTCTTTGCCCTTCTCGACGCTGGCTTCGGCCCCGGCCGGCAGCCCGCCGCCGACCTTGGTCGGGTCGTAGGGCTTGGTCAGGTCGATCTTCTGTTCCTGGGCGGGGGCCTCCATGCCGTTGACGTTGGCGGTGATCCTGACGGTCGCTTCCGTGGCGGTCTTGGCGACGATCGTCTGCGTGGTCGTCCCCTCCAGTTCCAGGGGGCCGACCTTGATCTTCATCTTGTAGGTGGCGAAGTCGCCTTCCTTGACGTTCTTGTAGGGGTTGTCGTCGTCGCCCCGGGCGACCAGGGGGGCGAAGCCGAGTACCAGGACGGCCAGGAGTCGGGAAGTCATGGGGAACCTCGCGTGGGGAGTGATGCGGGAGTGCCGGGACCGGAACACGGGAACCGGAGGCACGCCGAGGGGACCGCAGGCACGCTATGCAGTGGGCGTCGGGTCGGCAACCGAGGCGCGGGAAGTTAGCCGTGGGGGGTCGGCGTGGCGGCGTGGCGGTTTAGCGTCGGGGTTCGGTGGCAGAGGTCAGCGACCGGGCGGGACCGAGCGGTCTGAACCGCAAGTTTGAACTCCGCGCCGCTGCCACCCGATGATAGCATCCACGTGTTGGGCGAACCCCTCTCACCCGTAACTCTCCCCGCCCACGAGTCGCTCCGTCCCGAGGCTCCGCGTCATGCGTTCTGTTCTGTCCCTGATCTTGGGTGGTGGTCGCGGCACGCGGCTCTACCCGCTGACGAAGTCCCGTTCCAAGCCGGCCGTGCCCGTGGCCGGAAAGTACCGGCTGATCGACATCCCGATCTCGAACTGTATCAACAGCGGCCTGAACCACATCTACGTGCTGACCCAGTTTCTGAGCGTGAGCCTGCACCGGCACATCGCCAACACCTACAAGTTCGACATGTTCAGTCGCGGGTTCGTCGAGGTGCTGGCGGCCCAGCAGACCAACGAGAGTGCCGACTGGTACCAGGGCACCGCCGACGCCGTCCGCCAGAACATCTCCTACATCGAGCGGGAGAACCCCGACGAGGTGCTGATCCTCTCGGGGGATCAACTCTACCGCATGGACTTCCGCCACCTGATCGAGACGCACCGCGGCCACCGGGCCGACGTGACCGTGGCCGTCATCCCCGTGCCGGAGAAGGACACGGCGGGCTTCGGCCTGCTGAGCATGGACTCGCACAGCCGCATCACCGGCTTCGTCGAGAAGCCGAAGACCCCCGACGAACGCCAACCGTTCTACACCACCGCCGAGTGGATCGAGAAGCGGGGCATCCCGTGCAACGGCCGGCACTACCTGGCCAACATGGGCATCTACCTGTTCCGCACCGAAGTGCTCCTGGAGTTGCTCCAGGCCAAGCCCCTGGCCACCGACTTCGGCAAGGAGGTCTTCCCGCGCAACTACAAGACCAAGAAGATGTACGCCCACCTGTTCGACGGCTACTGGGAGGACCTGGGCACGATCCGCAGCTACCACGAAGCCAGCCTGGCCCTGGCCGGTCCCAACCCGCCGTTCGACTTCTTCACCCCCGAAGGCGTCATCTACACCCGCATGCGCAACCTGCCGGCCAGTCGCATCAACGGCGCGGTCCTGGAACACAGCGTGGTGGCCGACGGCTGCGTCATCGGCACCGGCACCCGGATCGAACGCAGCATCGTCGGCGTCCGCAGCATGATCGGCTCCGACTGCGTCCTGACCGATACCGTCATGCTCGGGTCCGACGCCTTCGAGACCGCCGCCCAGAAGGCCGAGAACCAGCGGCTCGGCCGACCCAACCTGAACATCGGCGACGGCAGCATCATCCGCCGGGCGATTCTCGACAAGGATTGCCGGATCGGCCGCGGCGTCAAGCTCATCAACAAAGACGGGCTGACCGAGGCGGACGGGCCGAACGGGATGTACTACATCCGCGACGGCATCATCTGCGTCCCGCGGAACACGACGATCCCCGACGGCGTCGTGATCTGATCACCGGCCCACCGCCGGCGGTCACGGGCGGTTAGGAGTCGGCGGCCCCGCGGAAACAGTCACCGATCACGGATGGTCACGGATGGTCACGGGCCGGCGGCGCTGGGTCGGGAGGCCGGCGGCGCTGGGTCGAGAGACCGGCGGGCGATCCCGGGCTGGCGGCCACGCGGCGTTCCCGGGCCGGCGGCCACGCGGCCGGTCGCACCGCCCACGCTCCGCCCACGTCCCGACGGCTGCCCGCCCCCCATGAGCTTCCCCCTGACCCGACGACGGGTGGCTCAATTCTCGCTGAAGTCGAAGCGATTGGCGGCCTCGCGGCCCAGCGGGTCCTTCACGAACTTCCGGTAGCACCCGGGGCACAGATCGAAGCGGTGCTTCTGGCAGCTCGGCAGGAGTTCCGCCTCGGCCTCGTTGCCCTCCAGTTCACTCAGCAGTTGGGCCATCTCCTCGACGTGGTCGCAGTCCAGGTCGTCTTCGGTCAGGTGGGCCAGGTCCGTGGCCGCGTAGGCCTCCATCTTCACGACATACCGGGCCGCTCCGTCCGGGAGGTCTTTGCCGCAGATGTCGCAAGAGAAGTGCAGCATGGCCGTCGATTCCTCTGAGCACCGGGGGGTCTGGGCACCGGGGGCCGCCGCGCGTGGTCGGGAAAGGATCACTCGGGCGGTGGCGGTCGAGCGGGTCGGGGAACGGGAGGGCGACCGCCGCCTTCGTTCTGATACTTCATCCGTCGCAGGTTTTCATCACACTGTCAAGCGGAATCTAGGCTCGGTTCCGTCACGGTCAGAACGGTCTGGCCGCCGGCCGCTCGCCGTGATATCATCATTACCGCTTCCGACCGCCCCTACGTCGCCCCCACGCACCTCTACGTCACCCCCACCCACCCCCACT
>Ga0308417_1000028_pt1 | contig 125703 bp, 101 predicted proteins | sample HotsprSampleOS65_FD_203528 | JGI IMG/M metagenome (GOLD analysis project Ga0308417, IMG submission 203528) | Hot spring phototrophic mat microbial communities from Octopus Spring, Yellowstone National Park, Wyoming, United States - 20090730_OS65 ... | reverse complement strand
ACGTTCCGGTTGCAGACCGGCACCCCGCGGCCGGTGGTGGTGGTCACGCACGCCGTCACGGGTCAGGCGTGGACCGCCTGAGCGGCGTTAACCGACGGCCGAGGCCGGAGGTGCCGAGGCCAGCGTGAGCAGGTTGATTTCGGGACGGCTGCCGACACGGACCGGCAGGTGGGTCGTGCCCAGCCCGCGCGACACGAAGACACGGGTCACGGGTGCCTGCACCAGCCCGTGGAGGTACTTCTGCCCGTAGCGGCTGGAGGTGTACGGCGCGCCACCGGAGGGGAAGACGACCTGCCCGCCGTGGGTGTGCCCGCTGAGCATCAGCCCGACGCGGCGGTCGCGCAGGGTTTCGGCCAGGTCGGGGTTGTGGCTGACCAGAAGGCAGGTGTCGTCCGGCCGGGCGTCGCCCAAGGCGGCGTCCAGGTCTGGTCTTCCGGCCCACAGGTCATCGACCCCCGCGAGGCGGAACCGTTCGCCCCCCCGGCTCAGCCACACCCCGTCGTTGGTCAGTTCCCTCACCCCGGCCGACCCCATCGCCTGTCGCGTCTCGTCGGCTCCGTTCCAGTAGTCGTGGTTGCCGAACACCCCGTAGACGCCGAGCGGGGCTTGCAACCCGGCAAGGGCCTCGAAGCACGGAGCGATGTACTGCCCCCCCCGGTGCGAGTAGTCGCCGCCCAAGACGATCAGGTCCGGCTGCAGGGTCAGGGTCGTTCGCACCACCGCCTGCACGTATTCGATCGGGGTGTACGGCCCGTGGTGGATGTCGGTCAGGAAGGCGACGGTCAGGCCGTCGAACGGGCGGGGCAGCCGGGGCAGCGGCACCGTCCGCCGGTCGATCCGCACCCAACTGGCCTCGAACAGCCCGTACCCGGCGGCGGCTACCGGGACCGACGGGACGACCGCAGCCACACTCGTCTTCAGGAACAGCCGCCGGTTCATTCCTGCCTGACCCCCGACCCCGTGGAGCGAACGCGGGAGGGAAACGGGGGGTACTCCCCGTCGGCAGGATGATAGAGGAAAGCGGGGGCGAAAATCTAGAACAGAATCGACCCGTCGGCAAGAAAAATCGGGGCGAATGGCTGCGTTCGCGCTGCACCGGCGCTTCCCTGTACAGTTCGTTTAGCGCGTCCATCGGCACGACCGGAATTTCCCGGTAAGGGACTGAGTTTCGGCATGAATCTTGTTTACCTACCGCGACCGGCGAGGACGGGAAGGCGAGCCGGGGCAGCCCCGACCGGCCCCGACCGGGCTGTTGGGGTTGCGGCGGGGGACTGGGGAACGGTATCACGGGCCTGGCGTGTCAACGAACCGCCGGCGAGAGTCCCGAGGCCCGCGACGATGCTGACCCGCAACTACTGGCCCGAGGCGAAGTGTGCCAAGGCGTTCTGGTCGCAGCAGGAGGCCCGCCCGTACCGGCAACTGCTGGCCGACACGCTGGAGTGGTGTGCCCCGTCGGCCGGCGAACGTTGGCTCGACCTGGGCTGCGGCAGCGGGCCGCTCAGTAAGGGACTGTGGGACCGGAGCGGCGGCCGGCTGGCCGAGGTCGTCGGTGTCGATTGTGCCGCCGTCAACGAGCGGGCCTATGAGCGGCTCCGCGCGGAACTCCGCCCCGCCCCCGGCGACCGCCTCCGCTTCCTGTGCCATGACTTCAGCAGCGGTCTGGCCCCCTTCGCCGATGCCAGCTTCGATCACGTCGTGTCCGGGTTGTCGATCACCTATGCGGAACACTTCGACGAGGCGACCGGCCGCTGGACCCAGGCCGCCTACGACCGCATCCTGGCCGAGGTCTTCCGCGTGATCCGCCCCGGCGGCCGCTTCGTCTTCTCGGCCAACGTGCCGGAACCGCAGTGGTGGTGGGTCGGGTTGCTCTCGGTCGGTGACGTGTTCCGCAGCGGTCGGCCGCTCCGCTTCCTGAAGCGGGGCTGGCGGATGCTGCGCTACGGGGCGTGGCTGAAGCGGGAGGCCCGTCGCGGCCGCTTCCACTACCTCCGTGCCGAGGCCGTGACCGCCAAGCTCGCCGCCGCCGGCTTCAGCCGCATCGAACACCGCCGCAGTTACGCCGGACAGGCCTACCTCTTCCGGGCCGTCAAGCCGGGAGGCAGTTGATGCGTGGGCGTGTCGTCCCCCTGTCGCGGCCGCGGCGACTCATCACCGACCTGATGTACTTCGCCGCCGGCGTGCCCACCGTCCCGGTGCAGCGCCGCATGCCGCTGGGACCGCTGCTGGCGGCCCGTCGGGCGGCCCCCTGGCGGCCGTCCTGGACGGCGATCTTCACCAAGGCCTTCGCCCTCACCGCCGCCGAGTTCCCCGAACTCCGTCGGGCCTACTGCAAGTTCCCCTGGCCGCACCTCTACGAGTACCCGGCCAGCGTGGCCGCCGTCACCGTCGAGCGCGACTACCACGGCGAGAAGGCCGTCTTCACCGTGCGGATCAAGGACCCCGCGTCACTCTCCCTGGCCGAGATCGCCGCCCGCATCCGCGGGGGGAACGAGACGCCCGTCGAGCAGGTCAAGGACTTCCGCCGCGCCCTGCGGGTGAGCGGACTGCCGCGGCCCCTGCGCCGCCTGCTGTGGTGGCTCGGGCTGAACATCGGCCGCCAGCGGGCCAACTACTTCGGCACCTTCGCCGTGTCGGTCTATTCCGCCCTCGGGGCCGAATCTCTGCACCCCCTCTCGCCGCTCACCGCCACGCTCAACTACGGCGTCATCGCCGCCGACGGCACGGTCGAGGTGCGGCTGATCTACGACCACCGGGTACTCGACGGGGCCACGGTGGCACGCGCCTTGGCCCGGCTCGAAAGCGTCCTGAACGGCGAGCTGGTGGCCGAACTCCGTTCCGGTGGCGTTCGGGCGGCCTGAGCGACGGTCGGGTCAGGCCGGGTCAGCCGGCGAACTGCCAATGTACGAAGCGGTTCAGGAGCACGAACTGGGCCAGCCCGAAGGCGACGGCGGTCGTCCCGAAGAGGAGCCGGTTACGGAGCAGGTCGGCCAGTTCGACGAAGGCGGGGACGGCGGCCAGGACGAGACGGTGGCCGCTCAGGAACGTTCCCGACAGGAGTATCTGCCCCACGGGCACCAGCGTCAGCACGCCCCAGAAGCTGCCGCGTTTCCGCCACGCCCGCACCCCCAGCCCGGCCGAGCCGAGGACCAGAAACGCCTCGCCCCAGTGCGGCACCTCGGGGTCGTAGATCGATTCGATGGCGTACCACGGGTTGGCCAGGGCGAGCGGTCGGCGGCCCCAGGCCTGGTGGGAGCGGAGTCCGGCGAGCGGGTCGCCGACGGCCCAGCCGAGGTAAGCCCAGAAGAGGGCGAGCCCGCCGAGACTGCCGGCGGCGAGTACCGCGGCGCGGGTCAGGCCGGCCCGGGAGCGGTCGTCGGCCAGCCAGGCGGAAAGGGCGGCCAGGCCCGGGGCCACCCCCGTCAGGCGGGCCAGGGAGCCGAGACCGGCGTACAGGCCGGCCCGGACGGTCCGGCCGTCCAGCCAGGCGTTGAGTGCCAGGGCCGTGAACAGCAGCCCCAGCGACTCGTTGTACGGGGCCGACAGGAAGAAGGCGCTAGGGAAGGCGTTGAGCAGCCCGAACGTCCGCCAGGCCGTGTCGCGGCGGCCGGTCAGCCGCTCCGCCAGTCGCACCACGCCGGTCACGGCGGCGGCCCCGGCCAGGTTCACCACCAGCAGGCCGGCCCAGAAGCGGTTCAGCCCCAGCGTGTCGGCGGCGGCGAACACCAGCGGCAGGGCCGGGAGGAAGGCCGTCCCGTTGCGGCCGGTGTCTCCGACGGCCCCGGCGTAGCCGTCGCGGGCCACCCGCAGATACCAGTCGGCGTCGAAGCGGAACCACGCCTCCGCCAGCCGGGCCGACCCCGTGCCGATCTCGTCGCGGACGGCGTGTGGGGTGCGCGGGTCCTGGTAGGGGTCGGGCGGCCGTGACCCCAGGGCGATGCCCAGGAGCAGCGTGGCCACCCGGACCCCGAGGGCGGCGGCGAAGACCGGTCCGAACCGCAAGCCGGCGGCTGCGGGCGGCATGGCGGTGGTCACTTCAGTCACTTCACCGGGAGGAACTGCACGGCGTCGACCACCACGAACCCGTCGGCGCGGTCGTTACTCACCGTCACCGAGCCGGACCGGCCCTTGTCGAACCGGAACGTCCCGAGCGACACCCACAGCCCGTCGACGGGCGGCCTCTTCTGCTGGTTCACCGTGGTGGAGGTGAGGCCGTCCGCGTGCCAGACCGTCACCCGGGCGTTGCTGGCCCGGTTGGGGTGCGGCGTGTAGGCCAACCGGACCTCGTACTTCCCGGCCGCGGGCAGCTCCGGCGTGAAGGTCGCCGATTGCTTGCCCCGGTCGGTGTTGCCGTCGTGCCGGTAGCCGCTGCCGACGAACGGCGCGACCGACGTGCTGACCGTGTCGAAGCCCCGGCACTGCGCGTCGGCGTCGTCGAGGACGAGGCCGGGCAGCTTCTTGGGGTCCACGCCCCCGGCCTTGGGCGGCGGGGCGGCGTATTCCAGCACCTGCCCGTCGGCCAGCAGCCGCTTGCGGAGCTTCTCGTAGTCCACCTTCTGCACGTCGGTCCTGTCGGCGAGGGCCAAGGCGGCGGCGGTCGCGGCACTCTGCCCCAGGACCATGAAGACCGGCTCCATGCGGATCGACCCGTAGGCGATGTGCGAGCTGCTGACGCACACCGGCACCAGCAGGTTGGGGCACTCGCCGGCCTTGGGGACGATGCTGGCGTAGCTGATGCGGTACGGCCCGCCGGTCGGCTGCTGCACGTCCCCCTCGTTCTGCACGAAGCCCGCGGCGGTGACGTAGCGGGCGCAGTTGTGCGAGTCCATGTTATAGGAGCCCATGCCGACCGACTTCGGCGTGTCCCGCTTGCGGGTGCAGTCGGCCTCGGTGTGGACGTAGTCGGAGACCATGCGGCGGGCCTCGCGGACGTAGAGTTGGTGCGGCCAGTGCCCGGTGTCGGCGAACTCGTCCTTGGCCAGGCCCCACTTGGCCAACTCGGCCCGCACCTTCTGCGGCACCCGCGGGTGGTTCTGCAAGGCCCACATGAGGCCCTTCTGGTACGACAGGTGGGCGGCGACGATCTTCTCCCGCTCGGCGTAGCTCGCCTCGGCGTAGGCGTGGTTCTGCCCGATGAAGTCGGTACTGACGGCCCCGTTGTTGTTCGTATCGGTCTTGCCGTTGGGCATGCGGTCGGGCTTGAGCGGGATGCGCAGGTCGCCGGCCTCGAAGTTACGGAAGAGCAGTTCGTACCTGGCCTCGTCGAAGTCGGCGGGCTTCTCGAACGGGACCCGGTTGGCCGGCACGTCGGTCATGCACATGCGGAAGCAATACGCTTGCAGCCGCTTGTCGCCCGCGCCGTCGGCCGGCAGCGGCCCGGGGTCGATGCCGAACAGCAGGCCGCTCCTCGGGTCGCCGGGCTTCACATACGGGTCGACGTTGACGACGAAGCGGTGGTTGTGCGTGTTCCACTTCCGGGCCACGCCGTTGTAGGTCTCCCCGTACTGCCGGTTCGGCTCGCGGCCGACGGTGTAGCTCACGCCGGCGGCGGCCATCAGGTCGCCCTCGTAGGTGGCGTCGATGAACACCCGACCGGCGAACGTCTGACCCGATTCCGAGCTGATGCTGACGATCCGCTTGCCGTCGAGCTTCACGCCCTTGGCCCGGTCGAGCCGCTCCCCGAAGACGACCGGCACCTTGGCCTCGGCCAGCATCTCGCGGAGGATCAGCTCGGCCACCTTCGGCTCGAACGTCCACATGGCGTCGTCCTTGGGCCGGTAGTAGGGGTAGCTTTCCGGCTTCTGGTGGACCCAGGCCTTCGGGTCGTCGTAGTGCTTCTTGACCCGCCGGTAGAACTCGCGGGCCAGACCGCCGATCACGTCCTTGTTCCCGGCGTCGGTCCAGCCCAGGCCGCCGCTGGTCAGCCCTCCGATGTGCCGCCCCGGCTCGACCAGGACCACCGACAGGCCCATGCGGGCCGCCTGCACGGCGGCGATCGCCCCCGAGGCGGTGCCCCCGTAGACGACCACGTCGTGTTCCGCCGCGGTCGCGGGTGTGGCGCAGACGAACACAGCCAGGACGGCCGAGCGCATGGTCACGACTCCGAGAGACAGGGGCGAGGTGTGCGGGACAGGTTATCGCGCCGCCGCTCGGCGGGCCAGGATGTGGTTCGGGCCGGGAGATGGCAGGCAGAAACGAAACGGACCCGAGGGGCCGGGAGTCGGGGCGACAGGATTTGAACCTGCGACTTCGTGGTCCCAAACCACGCGCTCTACCAGGCTGAGCTACGCCCCGGGTCGGACGGGCGACCCCGTCCTGGTCACGATCTTAGCGGCACAACGCCCCGGCTGGAAGGGGGACGGGCCGCGGCTCGCCGATACTGCGGCTGGAAGAAGGGCGGGCCGCGGCTCGCCGCCACCGCGCCCGCCTCACTTGGTGATCTCGAACGATTCCAGGAAGCGGTCGGCCGAAGGCGAGGTGACGACCTCCTTCGGCCCCTGTACCAGGACCTGGTAGAGTCGTCTGCCGGCGATCACTGCCCGGTTGCGGACGAAGCCGCCCGGCTTCTCGATCAGGATGTCGCGACCGGGGTACTTCTCCAGGCCCACGGTCAGGTCCTTTTCCTCGATCAGCTTGCCGTCCGGCCCCTTGTTGCCGTCGCGGACCTTGTCGAGCCACTGGCCGGTCGGTTGCTTGGCCGTCGCCTCGGTCACGTCGATGTAGGTCACCGCGAACGAGGTGCCCCCCCGCAGCTCCACCGAGTCGACGTACAGCTTCAGCGGCGTCTTGTCAGCACTCGTGAGGTCGTAGGTGTCGGACTTCACGGGACCGGGGAAGACGACCTTGTAGCGTCCGGCCGACGAGGCGAACGGCTTGAACTCGATCTGGGCGGACGTAAGCCCGGCGAGGCTGCCGGTCAGGATGAGAGCGGTGATCGACGGCACACGCATGGATACCCCCTCCTTGGGACGGTGTGGAAAGGGTATCCGATGGGGCCGGTGGACGGCAAGACGGGCGGAGTGTCGGGCGGGCAGCGGCCGCGAGGCCGTCGTGCAGTGAACGGGGCGACCGTCGCTCCGTGGCCGCGAGGCCGTCGTGCAGTGAACGGGCGACCGTCGCTCCGTGGTCGCGAGGCCGTCACTTCTTCAGGACCTCGAGGATGCGCTCGAAGTCGTCGTTGGACTCGAAGGCGATGACGATCTGGCCCTTGTCCTTGGCCTTCACCTTGATCTCGACCTTCACGGCCAGCCGCTGGCGGAGTTCGTCCTCCAGCCCCTTGACGTGGGCGGTCTTCTCGACCGGTTCCCGCTTGCCGGTCGGTGCGGCGGCCCCGGGGGTCGCCCCGGCGGCGGCCGCCGCCAGCGCCTCGAGCCGCTGCTGCTTGACGATCAGTTCCAGGGCGTGGACCGAATAGTTCTTCATGATCGTCTCGCGGCACAGGGCGATCTGCCGGTCCGGCTCCGGGATGCCCTTGAGGATCTTGGCGTGGCCCATGCTGATCTGCCCGTTGCGCACGGCGTTCTGGACCTCCTCGGCCAGGTTGAGCAGCCCCAGCAGGTTGCTGATCGTCGTGCGGTCCAGGCCGAGCTTGGCCCCGAGTTGCTCCTGGGTCAGGCCGAACCGTTCCAGGTAGTCCTTGAAGCCCTGGGCCTTTTCGATGGGGTTGAGGTCGCTGCGCTGGATGTTCTCGACCAGGGCGGCCTCGAACATCTGCTGGTCCCCGAGGGCGACGACGTGAACGGGGACCTCGGTCAGGCCGGCCGCCTGGGCCGCCCGCAGCCGACGCTCCCCGGCGATGAGTTGGTAGCCCTCGGCGACCGGTCGCACCACGAGCGGCTGCAAGATGCCGTGGGTCCGCACACTGTCGGTCAGCGCCTTCAGTTCGTCCGGGTCGAACTGCTTGCGCGGCTGGTAGGGGTTGAAGTGGATGCGGTCGATCGCCAGCTTACTCGCCGGGCCGACCTCGGCGGTCGTAGCCGGGCTCCCGTTACTCGCGGTACCCAGGTCCCCGAGCAGAGCGTTCAGGCCACGGCCCAGACGGGGCTTGATGGCTTCCATGCCGGATACCCTCCTGAATCGAAATCGGTGAGCGGAGCGGTCGGCGTCATAGCAGCCTCGCCACGCCGGGGAAGCCGGGTTTGCCCCCCCGGGTCGTCGTCTTGCGGGTCGTCGTCTTGCGGGTCGTCGTCTTGCGGATCGTCATCCCCTAGGCGTTCCGCGCGGAACCGACGGGACTGCTGGGGCAACCACCGGCCGTCCGGGAATCGGATACCGGTCCCGTCCTCCACCTGTCCCCACCCCCCCCGGTGTAGACCCCGCGGCCCGCGCGGCCCGCACGACCCGGATTTTCCGGGCGACCGGCGCTCGAAGCGGGACTCGGCAAGGACTCGACAGTGGCTCGACAGGGGCCGGGAAAAAGTCACCTTGTCGGCTCGGCGAACTCTGAATTACGATCCCGCCCGCTCGACCGCGGACCGGAACCCGCGGCACGAGCCGGACCTCGCCCCGGACCGGAACCCGGCGGTGGGGTCGGAAACGGGTCGTCGGAACGACCCGCCGGAGAAGAGGTGTCAAGGTTCGGACCGCCCCGGGCCTTCCGCTCGGGCGCGTACCCCTTCACACCACCGGAACGCGCGACGGACCTGCGGGAGCCGCACGTCCGGGGACGCCACTGCCGCCGATCGGTCGGCCCCGGTCTCGGCCACGGCCACGGCCCGGTCTCGGCCACGGCCCACGGCTCGGTCTCGGCCCCGGCCCGGGTCCGGTCCCGGGTCTCGGTCCTGGTACCGGTCCCCCCGTGCCCTCCCGCCGGCCGGTCGCGCCGCCATCCCTGTTCGTCGAGTGTCGGAAGGAGTGTGCGCATGGACGCGACTCGCGGGCCGATCCTGTTTCGCTGTGACGCCACCCCGCAACGGGGCTGGGAACCGCTCTACCAGTGCCTGTCCCTGGCGGCGGCCCTGCAACGGAGGCGGCGGGGAACCCACTTCTTCAGCTACCTCGATCCGCTCTCCCTGGCCACCGCCATCAACCGCGGCAACAACGACTGGATCCCGGCGGAGCAGATGCTCGGCACCCCCGGCGACCTGGAGGCGACCCTGGCCCAGGTCCGCAGGCTGAACGCCGCCGCCGTCGTCGTCGCCGGGGCCGACCTGACGCCGGACTACCTGGCAGCCCTGCGGCAGACCGGGGCCTTGGTACTGGTCTTCGACTCCACCGCCGCCCACGAGTACCCCTGCGACCTGCTCGTCAACCCGCTGCTGGCCCCCGGCCGCAAGGCCTTCCGCGTCCGCCCCGGGGGTCAGCGGCTGGTCGGTGCCCGCTTCGCCCTCTGTCGGGGGGTCTTCCGGCGGCAGCGGACGATCCGGGCCACCGAGCCGCCCCAACCGTTCCGTGCCTTGGTCGCCCTGGGCGACGACGACCTGCCGGGCGAAGCCCTCACCCGGACCCGGCAACTGCTGGAGACCGGCAAGGTCGCCAAGGTGTCGGTCGTGGTCCGCACCCACCACCCGCGCTACGACGCACTGCTCGGGCTGGCCGACCGCTCCGGCGGCAAGGTCGAGGTCATCACCGAGACGAAGGACCTCATGACCCGCCTGGTGCGGGTCCACTTCGCCCTGACGACCGGGGACATGTGGTCACCGGAACTGTGCGTGGTCGGCATCCCGCAACTCATCATCGCGCAGACCCCGTCGCACGCCCGCAACGGCAAGAAGATGGACGAGGAAGGCGTGGCCATCTTCCTGGGGAACTACACGGACGTGTCGTTCGAGCAGCTCAAGGAAGCGGTCGGCTCGCTCCTCGACGACCCGCTGGAGCGCAAGGGCATGACCCGCTGTGCCCGGAACCTGTTCGACGGCCGCGGGCCGGACCGCATCGTCAACGGCCTGGAGGTCCTGCTGCATTCGCCTGCCCGTCGCCGGGGGGTTCAGGTCGCGGCCGGCACGCTGCCCCTGCCGGCTGCCGCCTGAGCGGCTGACCCGGGGGAGGACCGGCGACCGGACGGCGACCGGCCGCCGCGGGTTGGGATCCGCCGCGGGTTGGGATCCGCCGCGGGTTGGGATCCGCCGCGGGTCCGGTCGCCCCTTCTCCGCACATTCCGTGTGCCCCGGTCGGTCTGGTATCTTCACACCGAGCACCAGCCGCCGGGAGCCAGTCATGACCAAAGACGAAGTCGCTGCCGCCCTCTCCGAGATCGGCACCCTGCTGGAACTGAAGGGCGAGAACCCCTTCCGCTGCAAGGCGTACCACGACGGGGCGCGGGCCGTTCAGCAACTCCCCGGGGACCTGAAGGAGTTGGTCGCCGCCCGGGCGCTGCACACGGTTCGGGGCATCGGGGAAGCCCTGGCCGAGAAGATCACCACGCTGGTGACGACCGGGCAACTGCCCTATCTGACCGAGCTGCGGGCCTCGGTCCCCGCCGGGCTGGTCGGGTTGCTGCGGCTGCCCGGCCTGGGTCCGAAGAAGGTGAAGGCGCTTTACGAGTCGCTCGGCATCGACTCGGTGGAGAAGCTCAAGGCGGCGTGCCTGGCGGGGGAGGTGGCCAGGCTCAGGGGCTTCGGGGCCAAGACCCAGCAGAAGCTCCTCGACGGCATCGCCTTCCTGGACACGGTCGGCAACCGGGTCCGTCTCGACCTGGCGCTGCCGCTGGGCCAGGCTTTGCTCGAGCAGGTCCGCCGCCTGCCGGGCGTCATCCGGGCGGAGCTGTGCGGCAGTCTGCGGCGGCGGCGGGAGACGGCCAAGGACATCGACATCCTGGCCAGCAGCGACGACCCGCAGCCGATCATGGACGCCTTCGTGAAGCTGCCCGAGGTGATCCAGGTCGTGGCCCACGGCCCGACGAAGTCGAGCGTCGTCGCCTCCCTGGCCGTGGCCGGCGAGAAGGTGGTGCTCAGCGCCGACCTGCGGGTGATCCCCGACGAGCAGTTCGCCTTCGGACTGGTCTACTTCACCGGCAGCAAGGAACACAACATCCGGTTGCGGCAGCGGGCCATCGAGCGTGGGCTGACGCTCAACGAGTACGCCCTGGCCGGCGCGAGCGGCTCGGTGGCGGCCCGGGACGAAGCCGACGTCTACGCCGCCCTGGGCCTGGCCTACATCCCGCCCGAGCTCCGCGAGGACACCGGCGAGGTGGAGGCGGCCGAGGCCGGCCGACTCCCGCGCCTGGTCACCGAGGCCGACATCCGTGGCGTGTTCCATAACCACACGACCTACAGCGACGGGTCGGCCGGACTGGAGGAGATGGCCCGGGCGGCCCGGGACCGGGGGTTCGAGTACTTCGGCGTCGCCGACCACTCGCAATCCCTGACCATCGCCCGCGGCCTGACCCCCGCCCAGGTCCGCCGCCAGTGGGCCGAGATCGACCGTCTGAACCAGACCCTCACCGGCATCACGATCCTCAAGGGCATCGAGTGCGACATCCTGGAGGACGGCTCACTGGACTACGACGACCGGCTCCTGGCGGGGTTCGATTACGTCGTCGCCAGCGTCCACACCCACTTCGCCATGACCGAGGAGGAGATGACCGCCCGGGTCTGCCGGGCCTTGCGTCACCCGGCCGTGACGATGCTCGGCCACAGCACCGGGCGACTGCTCCTGCGTCGCGACGGCTACAAGTTGAACCTCGACGAGGTGCTCAAGGTGGCCGCCGGCCACGGCAAGATGATCGAGATCAACGCCCAGCCGACACGCCTCGACCTCGACTGGGTCCACGTCAAGCGGGCCAAACAACTGGGCATCCCCCTGGTCATCAACCCGGACGCGCACAGCCCGGCCGAACTCGACTTCTTCCGCTTCGGGGTCCACGTCGCCCGGCGGGGCTGGCTGACGGCCGACGACGTCTTCAACACCCGGCCCCTGGCGGCCGTCCGGGACGAACTGAGGCGGCGAAAGTCGAAATGACCCGCGACGCCATCGCCGGCCGTCACTATATTGTCCGACGGCACACCACCGGCCTGGCGGGCCACGACTCCCCCTGAGCTGAGAGGTGAAAGGGGTGCCACCAGCCTCACCGCCCGCGAGTCACGCCAGGAAAACCGCCCCCCGCCCGGGGTTCGCCCCCGCGGTCGGGACCGGCCCGGACAACTCAAATCGGCCTCAGCAGAACATCTTCCGATGTTCCCGTCGGGAATCCGTCCCGATCTTGCGGAATAATCTTGCGTGAACGGTCGTGCCGCTTATATTAGGAGAACTGTTCTCGCGTCTGCCGACGCGGGACAAGGAAGTGCCCGGTTCATCCCGCGGTAAGTACCAGTTCGAGCGGTCGGACGGGGCCTGGGGTATCGCCGGCACACGACACGTCGAGTTCGGTTCTCGCAAATGGCTACGAACATTTATGTCGGAAATCTGCCTTGGTCCACCACGACCGACGAGCTGCACGCCATGTTCCAGCAGTACGGCGTTGTGACCCGGGCGCAGGTCGTGACCGATCGGGAAACCGGTCGCTCCCGGGGGTTCGGGTTCGTCGAGATGCCGAACGAGGCGGAGGCTCAGGCGGCGATCGCGGCCCTGAACAACTATTCGGTGAACGGCCGGCCGCTCACCGTCAACGTCGCCAAGCCCCGTGAGGGTGGCGGCTACGGCGGTCGCCGCGGCGGGCCCCGCAGCGGCGGCTACAGCGGCGGCTACGGTAGCGGCGGTGGTGGCGGCGGCGGCGGCGGCTACGGCGGTGGCTACGGCGGCGAACGCTACTAACCCCTACCACCCCGCCTTCCGGCCCTCCGACTGACCTGCTACAATCCCTTTGCAGCGTCCGGTTCCGCCCTCGAACCGGACGCTGCCTCTCTATTATCTTCCCGGCTTCTCCCCCCGCCCCGACCTAACCCCACGAGGTACCCGCACGCTATGGCCAAAGAGGAAGCGATCGAAGTCGAAGGCCGTGTCAAGGAGGCCCTCGCCAACACCCAGTTCCGCGTCGAGCTGGACATCGGCGGCGAGGTCATCGCCCACATCGCCGGCAAGATGCGCAAGAACTTCATCCGCATCATCCCGGGCGACCGCGTCAAGGTGGAGATCTCCCCTTACGACCTGACCCGCGGCCGCATCGTCTATCGTGGCCGATAACTTGAGTCAAACTTCTCGGAACCGGCCGGATTTTTCTTGACCCGGACCGCCCGGCCCGTCAAAGTATCGGCGTCGGTGAGTGGTCGTCCGCCCGCTAACGGACCTCAGCGGCCTGCCCCACACCGACCACGACATCGACACATTTTCCCCCGCTCTCGTGGCCAGGGAGGGTCACACCATGCTCTACCAAGCCGAGTCCAAGGCCCAAGGTTGGCGCGCCGTCGCGATCTTCGATGACCGCCCCGACGCCCTCATCTTCGTCGGCCGCTCCTCCACCCAGGTCCGCCAGGAGTATGCCGCCGCCTTCCTCGAACTGCTCGACGACGAGGAACGCGAGCACGTCACCGCCATCCAGCTCCAGCAGTGGAGCGGTGCCCCCGATGCCGGCCGGTGGGTCCCGAAGAACTCCTTGAAGGTGCCCATGCCGGTCAAACAGCGCCTCGCCGCCTGACAGTGCCTCGCCGCCTGATGGTGTCCGCTCACCCAAGCCGAAGACGTTCGCTCGCCCCGGCGGAACGGGTTGATGGTGTCTGCTCACCCCGGCCGACCGGTGTCGAACCTCGCACCGCCGGGAGAGACGCGGCAAGGGTGCGGCAGAGACGTGACAGGTAAGCGACAGGGGTGCGGCTGAGACGGGACAGGTAAGCGACAGGTACGCGACGAGTGTGCCGTCGGCCCGACACTCGCCGGCCCGCGCGACCAACCCGAAACCACAGGGGGGAAGACGGGAACGACCGTGTCTCTCGTCTCCCCTCGGTCCTTCCCCGCCGCCGTTCTGAGTTCCCGGTCGGTGCCGCCGCTCCGTGCAACCAGCCAGCACCGCCAGCCCTCCCCCGTTTCCCTCCTCTTCCGCGCGGCTTGCATTCTGCGGGGCTTGCAACCCGACCCCTCGCATCGAACAATAGCTTTGGCCCGGGGCCTCACCTCCCGACCGTTCGGGCCAGCGTCATCATCCCCGGCAGTCCGGGGCCAACCGTGGACGATCCGCCGCCCTGAGCCCAGGGCCGGATTGCCCGACTACGAGGACCGCGATGAATTCCTATGCCTCGCTTTGCGACGACTTCGGGGTGTCCACATACCTGCACAGCAAACTGGAAATGCCGGGCGGCCGTGAAACCGTTCTCCACTTCTTCGAGGCCGTGCAGAAGGTCGAACCGCGCCTGACCGACTTCGAGAAGCGCAACGACGACGAGTACCTGCTGGAGGAAGACCGGGAGTCGGGCAGCTACCGCTGGGCGTCCCTGGACAAGCGGCGGTTGTGCGTCGGGTTCGTCAACCCCCCGGCACTCGAGGACGCCGACTCGCACAACGAGAAGGTCCTGGAGCTGGCCCCGTACCACCTCGACCTGCCGGCCCTGCAGACCGAGTCGATGGACGTGATGTACTACTTCGACTTCCTCTACCAGGGGAACCACGACGAGGTGGTCGCCGAGGCCCTGGCGACCGGCACCCCCCTGGAGGGGCTGACGCAGATGCCGACCGGTCGCGTCCTGCACTACCAGCCGACCGTCACGATCGCCCTGGACGAGGCCTGCCAGCTCCAGTGCCGCCTCAGCATCGAGACCCGCACCACCGCCTACCAGGTGCGGACCGGGAACTTCCCTGAGTCGCCGATCTCCGTGTACTTCACGGTCCGGCAGTTCTGGGGCAAGCAGCCGTTCAAGACCTACGTCGAGTCGTACCGCAACCAGCGGCGGGTACTCGATGAGCACGTCAATTCCTACGTCATCCCCAACGTCATCAACCCGCTCGCCAAGACGATCAGTGCCAAGTGAGTGGCGGCCGGCGGTCGGGCCGGGCCGCAGTCCCTTAGCGACCGGGCCGCGCTCCCCGGCGGCCGGGCCGCGCTCCTCGGTGACCGGGCCGCAGTCCCTTAGCGACCGGGCCGCGCTCCCCGGTGGCCGGGCCGGCCGGCCCCAAGCCCTCCTCGCCGGTCGAGCGGGGCCGCCTCCATGCCTTCCTTCAGCGAGTGACCCATGGCCTCTCCGACACTCTCGACGTTCGCCCGGGGTTTGACGGCCGAGACGGCCTTCGACGTACTGGCGGTGGCCCGAAGGCTTCAGGCCGCGGGCAAGGACGTGATCGCGCTGCAGATCGGCGACAGTCCGTTCCCGAGCACGGCCGCGGCCCTCCGGGCCGGCAAGGCGGCCCTCGACGCCGGGCAGACCCGCTACGTCCCGTCGGTGGGCCTGGCCGAGTTCCGCGAGACGATCGCCGCCACGGTCAGGGAGGAGTTCGGCATCCCGGCCGGCCCCGAGAACGTGGTCGTGGCCCCGGGGGCCAAGCCGTTCGAGCAGTTCTTCTGCGAACTGTTCCTGGAGCCGGGGGACGCCGTCCTGGTCTTCCAGCCGGCCTTCCCGACCTACGAGCCGAACATCCTCCGCCGCGACGCCCGGCCGGTCTACCGACCGCTGCGTCAGGAGAACGGCTTCCGACCGGACCTCGACGTGATCGAGGACTTCCTGAGGTCGCACCCGCGGGCCAAGGCGATCTTCCTCAACTTTCCGCACAACCCGACCGGCGGGGTGGCGACGGCCGACGACCTGAGGGCCATCGCCGAGCTGGTCCGCGGCCGCGACGTGGCGGTCTTCAGCGACGAACCGTACTGTCATATGGTCTGGGAAGGCCGGCACCACAGCATCCTGGCCGAGCCGGGCATGCTCGAGTCGGCCGTCGGGGCCTACACCTTCTCCAAGAGCTACAGCATGAGCGGCTGGCGGTGCGGCTTCGCCCTGAGTTCCTCGCGGAACGTCGACCTGATCGGCAAGATGATCAACACCTCGTTGTCCTGCACGCCGCCGTTCGTCCAGCTCGCCGGTCAGGCGGCCCTGCGGCACGACGCCGCCGAGCGGGACGAGAACATGCGGAAGTTCCACGCCAAGGTGAGGCTTCTGGTCGAGGAGTTGCGGAAGGTGCCCGGCGTGACCGTGCTGATGCCCAAGGGCACGTTCTACGTGTTCGCCAACGTCGAGCCGATCTGCCGTCGCCTGGGGATCACCTCGCACGGCCTGGCGATGTACCTGCTGGAGGGGGCCGATGACTCCCGCGGCGTGGCCTGCCTGGGCGGGGAGTGCTTCGGAGCCGCCGGGCAGGGCTTCCTCCGCTTCGGTTGTGCCGAGCCGGATGAGCGGCTCGTGGCGGCGGCAGCCTTCCTCGCCGAGGCCGTCGGCCGGACCGACCGCGTCCGGGCCTACCTGGCGGCTAACCCGAAGTACCGCTCGGCTCCGCAGGCCTGAGCGGCTCCGCAGGCCTGAGCGGTTCGTCCACTCACTCCACGACGGCGAGGATGTCGTCCTCGGTCATGATGAGGTACTCCTTGCCCTCGTAGTTCACCTCGTTGCCCGAGTAGGAGCTGAAGAGCACGCGGTCGCCGACCTTCACCTGGAACTCGGCACGCTTGCCGTTCTCCAGGGCCTTGCCCTCGCCCAGAGCCAGCACCTTGCCCTGCTTCGGCTTCTCCTTAGCGGTGTCGGGAAGGATGATGCCGCCGGCGGTCTTGTCGTCGGCCTCCAGCCGTTCCACGAGGATCTTGTCGTTGAGCGGGACGATCTTCATCGGTCGTTCTCCTGGGGGGACAATCATCGTTCCAGTCGATCACATCCGGTCGCTTGGCCGCCCGAGCTGGTTAGCCACCCGACTCGCTTGGCCGTTCGACCCGGTTAGCCACCCGACTCGCCTGGCCGCCCGACCCGGTTAGCCACCCGGCAGCGGGCTTGGCGGCGGCAGTGAGCCGTAGACCTTCGCCAGGGCACGGGTCAGGGTGTTCAGTACGACCCGCGTGTTCACCGGCTTGGGGATCACACTGAAGACCTGAGCCTGGAAGGCCCGGCGGATCAGGTCGTTGTTGGCGTCGGCGGTCATCAGCACGGCCGGCAGGATCCGGTCGAGGGTCTGCCGGATCACGGTGAACGCCTCCAGTCCGGTGAGCCGGGGCATGTTCATGTCGAACAACACCAGGTGGACCAGGTCGACGCGAACGAGTTCGACGGCCCGGTCCCCGTCCTCGGCCAGAAGCGTGCGGTATCCCTGGTTCTCCAGTACCTCACCGAGTGCCTCCCGGTTGCCCCGGTCGTCGTCGGCGATCAGAACCGAGAAACGGTTGTCCGGTCGTGACTCCGTTCGGATCGTGTTGGTCACCATGCCGGCCCTCCCGCTGCGTCGACCGGGGGCGGCGAGGCCGACCGACCGAGGACCACGCGGAAGCTCTGGGATATTAAACGGGTGCAAACCTGATGCCGGAACCCGGGGGGACGGGGTTCCGACGGTAACACCTGAAAGATATGTCAGATACGGCAGGGAAATCAAGACGGCCCGTGCCGCCGAGGTCGCCCCCGGCTGCCACCGGGGACACCCCGGACTGACAGGCTGGCAGGAACACCACGGGGCAGTCCCGGTCGGCTTACTCCTTCTGGCCCGGTCGCTCGGATGACTGGTTCTCGTGCGGTCGGCTCACTTCTTGGCTCACTACTTCTTGCCCAGTCGCTCGGGGGAAAAGTCGGCGTCGGTAAGCGGCACCCCGAAGCGGAGCTTCTCGAAGCGGTAGTATTCGACTTCCTGACCGTTCGGCTCGGTGGCGATGATCAGCACGGGGTAGCCGAAGCCGGTCGAGTCGGGGTCGGTGTCATAGAACCACTGCCGCGTCCCGCCGCGGGGCAGGAGCGGGTCGTCCCCGGGGCGGAGGGTCAGACGGACGGCGGCGAGCGGCCGGGGAAACTCCTGACGGGTCACCGGGCCGAGGTAGCGGAGGGCGTCGGCCGGGAGTTGGCCGGACTCGACCTTGGCGACCCAGTTCAGCACGCGGGCGATGGGGGTCCCGTAGCCGGCCTCGCGAATGCTGTAGCGGGTTTTCTCCTTGACCAGCGGGCTGTCGGGGCTGACGGCCGGGGCGCGTGTCCCCGGCTTCATGAGCCGGGTGTCGCCCTCCCCGATGACCGCGTAGATCTTGTCCCCGTGCTTGGCCGGGTGGTACAGGATCTCGCGGCCCCGCCCCTTCTCGCCGATCGTTTTGATGTAGACGGCCATCGGTTCCTTGCGGAACTGGTACAGCACGACGTCCTCGGTGAATTCCTTGTTGGGGGCCAGTTCGCGGCGGGTCACGATCGCTTCATAGGTCTGCACCTTGGCCCACCGCTCGGCCGCCCGCTGGGCCAGCTTCTTCACCTCGGCCAGGTGGTTCACGCCAGAGGGAGCCTGGTCCACGCCGGAGGGAGCCGCGGGCCGGTCGCTCGCCGTCGCGGGCTGCACCGGGGCCGGTTCCGGCTCGGTCCGGGGGAGTGGCGACCGACTTTCCGGGGTCGTCGCGGCCGCCGGAGTGGCCGGACCTGTCTCGGCCGGTCGGGTGTCGGCCGGTCGGGTGTCGCGGCTGTCGGTCAGGGGCCGGTCGTCACCGGGCGTGGCCGGTCGGGTGTCGCGGCTGTCGGTCGGGGGGGCCGGCCCGCGGGGCGGGACGAGGCGACCTTCCCCGGGCGGCTCGGGGGGGCGGGGCGGCTCCGGCTGAGGGGCACCGGTCAGGGCCAGAGGCGACAGGTTCGGCCGCGGGCCGGGCGGTACCGGGGCGTGCGGGGAGACGCTGGGCTTGATGCGGCCGGCGAACGGGCCACTGCCGCGACCGCTGAGGCGGGTACAGCCTATCACAAGCAGGGCCAGGGCGAGCAGGGCGAGGGTGCGGCTCATGAGTGGTGTCCGTGCCGGGAGAGGAGCGCTCCGTCGGTGACGACGATAACGAGCCGGGCCGCCACGGGCAAGCCGGAACCGGCCACGCTTACGCCGTGGCGTTCGCCCGCTCGTCGGCCGCCGCGTCCGGCCGGGCCGCCTCAGACCACTTCCCGCAGCACGGTCATCGTGTCACGGAACTGCAGGTCGCCGATCAGGCAGGGGTGCTTGTACTGCTCGGGCGAGCCGCCCGTTTGGGCGAGCCGGCGGCGGTCCCACTCGGCCCAGGTGCCGGTCGGCAGGAGCAGGGCGCGGACCGGCCCGAGGCGGCCGTGCCGCTTGGCGGCGTACTCGATGTTCTGCCGTGCGAGTTGCTGGTCGAGTTCGGCCAGGAAGCGCCGCAGGAGCGGTTCGTCGGTCGCGTCGGACTCCTCGAGGAACAGTCCGTAGTACGGCTGGCGGTCGTCCCAGACCGGGGCGAGGCTGTAGGCGGTGACCGGTTGGGGTATGCGAGCCAGGGCGGCATCGACGGCCCGGGTCACCTGGTACTCGCTGAGCTTCTCGCCGGTCAGGTTGGCGAAGCGGTGGCCTTTGCCCAGGAACTCGAGCAGCGGGGTGCGGCCGAAGAACCCCGTGCAGCGGACGAGGTCGGAGATGTGGTAGCGGTACAGCCCGTAGGCGGTGGTGAGGATGATGTAGTAGCTGTGGCCCTCGGTCAGTTCGTGGGCCCCCAGGGCCAGGGGGGAGGGGGAGTCGATCTCGCCTTCGGGGATGAACTCGAAGTAGTGGGACCAGATGTCCAGGACGCCGCTGGGGGTGCCGCCCTCGAGCGGGATGGTCATGCGGCCTTCGCTGGCGAGCAGGCCGAGGTCGCGTAGGGGCGGCCGGCCGTAGTAGCGGGGCAGTTGGCGGAGGTAGGGCCCCATGCTGCCGCCGGTCCAGGTGTTGATGACGGTCCCCTCGACGGGCCAGACGTCGGTGGGAAGCAGCCGGCCGGTCTTCGCGGCGAGGGCGTCGAGGGCGGCGGCCCGGGCGGGGTCTTTGCGGAGGCGGCGGGTCAGGGCGGCGCGGACCTCGGGCGGGATGTCGAGGTCGGCCCGTAGGGTGCCGTCGCGCAGGTCGCGCAGGAGGTGTTCCTTCTCGGCATCGAGGGTGCGGGCGAGCTGCACGAGAGTGCTGGGGTTGGCGGCCATGAACTGGGAGACGTTGCGTGGCAGGGCGAAGCGGAGGGCGACGTAGTAGCGGGCCTGGGGGTCTTTGATCTTGCCGGTGATGTAGGGCACGGCGTACATCCAGCGGATGATCCGCTTCTGCACCATGGCCGTGTAGCCGGAGAGGTTGCCGCAGGGGATGCCGGCCGGGGTGCGGTACTCCTCCGGGTCGCCGACCATCTGCAGGATCGGCCGCATGGCGATCCGCCGCCCGCGGTTGTCGCGGTACATCTTCAGCCCCCACATGTTCCAGCCCCGCCGGTAGGCCGCCAGGTAGTCATCGGTCACGGGGATGAGCTTGCGGCTGGCCGTGGTGCCGGAGGTGAGGGCGAACAGGCGGACGTGCGGGTCGGACAGCAGGGCCTTCGTTTCCCCCTTCTGGACGCGGTCGATGTAAGGGGCGACGTACTCGTAGGGCCGCACCGGGACGGCCTTGCGGAAGTCGCGCACCGACCGGACGGCGGCGAAGCCGTGGTCCCGGCCGAACCCGGTGTCCTGCTGACGACGCAGGATGTGCCGGAGCAGTTCGGTCTGCACCGGCTCGGGGTCCTGACAGGCGACGGCGAAGCGGCGCAACTGCCGGAGCGTGGGGTAGGACAGGAGCCGGCCCAGGCGGACGAGCAGGAACCGCTGGAGGGACATGGGAACAGGCCCTGGGAAAGCGTGCGAGGTACTCGGGGGTGGCGGTCCGGCGGGTGTCGGCCGGGTCCGGCGGGGGGGCCGGCCGGGGCCGGGGCAGACGCGGTCGGGTCAGGTGCGGGCCGGGATCGCGTCGGGACGAACCTCGCCGGCCAGGTGCCGGTCGAAGAAGGCGACGAGCTTGGCGTGGTACTCGGCCTCGTTGACGGTATGGGCTTGGTTGTGCTTGGCCTTGGGGACGATCCACAGTTCCTTGGGCGAGGCGTTGGCCCGCTCGAAGAGGGCCTGGGCCATCTCGGGGCGGATGTAGGTGTCGGCCCCGCCGTGGATCATGAGCAGGGGGCGGTTGAGCCGGCTGAGGGCCTTTTCCACGCTCGGGTAGCTGACGCCGCGGTTGCGGGCCACCTTCTTGGCCCCGACCATGCCGACGATGCCATAGAACCAGGTCGGCAGTACCCGCTGCAGGAGCTTGCGGTCGCTGTAGATCTGGATCCAGCGCTTGAGGTAGGGGACCATGGTGGTGTGGGTGCCGTAGGCCCCGTCGGTGACGATACAGCGGACGGCGGGGCAGGAGGCGGCGGCGACGAAGCCGGTCCCGCCCCCCTTGCTGATGCCGAACAGTCCGATGCCGCGCGGGTCGGCGTCGGGGCGGCCGGTCAGGTAGTGGATGGCGGCCCTCATGTCGGCGACGTCCCGGTCGGTGACCCACTGCAGCGGCTCGTAATGGGGGTCCTTGTCGCTGTCGCCCTGGCAGCGCGGCTCGAAGGCGAAGATGTCGTAGCCGGCCTCGACGAGCTTGGCGCAGTAGGTGCGGCAGGACCAGCGGTTCGAGCCGAACTCCAGGCCGAAGAGGATCACCCCCCGGCGGCGGGGGGCGGTGGTGCGGAGGTAGCAGCCCCGCAGCGTCAGGCCGTCGGCGGCGCGGAACGCCACGTCCTCGGCCTCGTCGATACGCTGCCCGCGCGGGATGACGAAGAGCGGCTTCTCCTGAAAGATCCGCAGCAGGTGTCCCATGTACTTCCAGCGGATGTACAGGTACAGCGCGGAGAAGACCAGGCCGAACGCGATGGGCGGCACCGCCAGCACGGTCACGACGACCCAGAACCAGAAGACCAAGGTGAACCTCCGGCGGAATGCGGCAAGGGGGGGCGGGTCAGCGACGGGGTCGGGTCGGCGGCCCCCGGCGGGGACGGCCCGACGCGCGGCGCTCATCCTCCGGTGTAACGGGACGCGATCAGGGCGATGTTCTGCCCGCCGAAGCCGAAGCTGTTGCTCAGCACGTGGCGGAAGCGGACCTCGCGGGCGGTGTTCGGCACGTAGTCGAGGTCGCAGGCCGGGTCGGGGTACTGGTAGTTGATCGTCGGCGGGATGACGCCCTTGCGCAGGGCCATGACGCTGATGACCAGTTCGACGACGCCGGCCGCCGCGATCAGGTGTCCGAGCATGCTTTTACTGCTGGAGATCGGCACTTTGTAGGCGTACTCGCCGAAGACGGCCTTGATGGCGGCGGTCTCGGTGGAGTCGTTGGCCTGGGTGCTGGTCCCGTGGGCGTTGATGTAGCCGATGTCGCTGGGCTTGAGTCCGGCGTCGGCCAGGGCGTCGGCCATGGCGCGGATGGCCCCGCGGCCTTCGGGGTGGGGGTCGGTCATGCGGTAGGCGTCGGCGGTGGTGCCGTAGCCGGTCAGTTCGGCGTAGATCGTCGCCCCCCGCTTCTTGGCGTGTTCCAACTCCTCCAGGACGATCAGGCCGGCCCCCTCGCCGATGACGAAGCCGTCGCGGGTGGCGTCGAACGGTCGGCTGGCGGTGCGGGGGCTGTCGTTGCGCTGCGACAGGGCGGTGAGGCGGTTGAAGCCGCTCACCCCCAGCGGGTGGATCATGCTGTGCGAGCCGCCGGCCAGCATGACGTCGGCCTCCCCGCAGCGGATGATCTCCAGGGCCTCGCCGATCGCCTGGGAACTGGCGGCGCAGGCGGTCTGGCAGGCCTGGTTAGGCCCCTCCAGGACGTACTCGTTGCCGAGGTGCCCGGCCGGGGTGTACATCTCCTGCTCCCCCTCGCGGGGGCCGTTCATCAGTCGCAGCTCGTGCCGCACGAACTCGCCGGGGTCGACCTTGCCGGAACCGTCCTTGCGGCTGGCCAGGGCCAGCCCCCGCACCAGTACCGGGAACTCGTCGCTGCCCTCGCCGGAGCCGAGGTAGACCCCCATGCGGGTGCGGTCCCCGCGGGCCGGGTCGAGCAGGCCGGCGTCGTGCAGGGCGTAGCGGGCGGCGACCAGGGCGAACTGGGTGTTCAGGCCGCAGTTGTGGAAGCGGCCGGCGTCGGGGATGTGCTGGGCCAGGTCGAACCCCTTCACCTCCGAGGCGAAGGTGGTCGGGAAGGTGCGGGCATCGAAGCGGGTGATCGGGCCGACCGCCGTTCGGCCTTCGACCTGGCTGGTGAACAGTTCGGACACGGTGTGCCCCAGCGGGGTCAGCACGCCCATCCCGGTGATGACGACTCGTCGACGCATCGGCAGACCTCTGGCCGTCGGCCCGGTCGGAGGCCGGGGTCGGCGGCACTAATCCGTCCACTGTCTTATGACGATGGCACAGCACTGGCCCAGGTCGGTGTAGGAGAGCTTGACGGCGTAGGGCTTGCCGACCGGGCGAGGCTCGCCAGTATGCACGGCGACCGGACAGGCCGGGTCGGGCTTGCTGTGGTTCAGGGTGCCCGGGAGTCGCCCGTGTCGCAGGGCCAGGACGGAGGCGGCCAGTTCCATGAGGGTCGAGCCGGCCCCCTGGTTGCCGAAGCGGGAGAGCGGGGCGAAGACCGGGACGGAGTTCCCGAAGACCTCGGCGATGCCGCGGGCCTCGAAGGCGTCGCCCGGGGTCGTGCCCAGGCCGTGGGCGTTGACGTGGTCCACGTCGGCCGGGGTGATGCCGGCCTGGGCCAGGGCCGAGCGGATGACGCGGGCCAGTCCCGAGCCGCGCAGCCCGCGGTCGACGCCGCTGGCGACGGCCAGGACCTCACCGTAGATGGTGGCGTGGCGGCCGCGGGCGTGTTCGAGGCTCTCGAGGATGAAGACGGTGGCCCCCTCGCCGGGGGCCGTCCCGTCCCGCTCCCGGTCGAACGGGCGTATGGCCCCCTCGGGGTCGTCGTTGCGTCGGGAGAACTCGGCGAAGAGGTTGAAGCGGCTGAGGCTGAGCGGGTGGACCTTGGCTTCGCTGCTGCCGACGATCATGACGTCGGCCGCCCCCCGGCGGATGATCCGCAGGGCCTCGGCCAGGGCCACCCCGCCGGAGGTGTCGCCGGGGATCTGCGTGTTACTCGGCCCGCGGATGTCGTAGATGATGGTGGCGTGGCAGGCCGGCATGTTCGGCAGGTACTTGAGCATCCACAGGGGCGGCACCAGGTCGAGCCCCTCGGCCCCCCAGACGGCCATGTCCGGCCCGCTGCCGTCGGGCTTGATCGACTTGACCGCGGCCGGGCCTAAGTCGTCGAGGTCGGTCGCCCCCATGACCGAGGAGAACTCGATGCCGATCCGCTCCGGCGGCACGCTGCCTTTGCCCAGCCCGGCGTCCTGCATCGCCAGTTGGCAGCCGACCACCCCCAACTCGATCGTCCGGGCCATGGCGTTGAGGTTGCGGCGGTAGGACTTGTCGATCAGCGACCGGGCCGAGAAGCCCCGCACCTCCCCGGCCATGCGGGAGGGCAGGGCGGAGGGGTCGAAGTGGCTTATGGTGTGGACGCCGGGGGTGCCGGCCAGCAGGGCGTCCCAGAAGGCGGCCGGGCCGGTGCCGATCGGGCTGATGACGCCGAACCCGGTGAGGACCGTGCGACGGGGATAGGTCAGCATTTCCGTAACCCGGATGTACCTGACGGTCGCTCGGCACCGGCCGTCGTGGCGGTGCCTCCTCCCCGTGAAACCTCCGGTCACGCGGCGAGTGGCGTTCCGGGTCGCTCGCCACAACCGGGGAGAGAGCCGGTAGCGGCGCGTCGGGACACAGCCCGAGCAACTTGGGCCGCACTTGAACAGTATACCGAAGCGGTCGCCGCGGGCAGGTGCCCGGCTCAAGTGGGCGAGGGGGCCGGCGGTCCGGCCGGTCCGTCCGCTACGACAGCTCCTGCCGTCGCCACCGCCTCGGCCATCCGGAGCAGGTGGGCCAGTTCACCGCTGAAGACGAACCGGGGGTCGGCGAGGCCGGGCGGCAACTGGGACGGGCTGACGTGGGCGAACATGATCTCGGCCTCGAGAACCAGGCGGCTGCCGGAGCGAGCGGTCCCCTGGATGCGGGCCCCGGTGTCGTTGGCGTCGAGGAGGACCACCTCGTAGGTCAGTTGCTCGCCGGGCATGACCTCGGTGTGGACCCGCGAGGACATCTTCGCTAGCACCACGTTCTTCTGGAAGTGGCTGGCGTGGCCGACCAAAATCCCGCCGGTCTGGGCCAGGCCCTCGAGGATCAGCGAGGCCGGCATGACCGGGAAGCCGGGGAAGTGGTCGGCGAAGTGGTCCTCGGCGTGGCTGAGGTTCTTGACGGCAACGGCCGACTTGCCCGCCTCGAACGACACGAACCGATCGACCCAGGTCCAGCGCATGAAACCCTCCGTTGCACGAGCCGGCCTCCCGGCGGTGTCCGACCCGGCGGTGCTGACCGGCGGCCGGGCGACGGCTGTCCGGCCGTGCGGTGCCGTCCGTCCGGCCTCCCGGCGGGAGGCGGGAGCCGAGGCCCCCTGCCGGTGGGGGGGGGTCAGGTGGGGGCGGGTCAGCAGGACCGCCTCACTTCGTCCCGAGCCGTGAGGCCAGGTAGCGGACGATCAGGTCGACGGTGAACAGGTCCTCGATCTTATCGACCCTGGGGTTCTTGCGGAACTCCGTCAGGTCGGCGTAGGGCATGCGGGCTTGCAGTTCCACCAGCCCCTCCGGGCTGACCAGGCCGTCGTGAACGAACTTCGGGTCGCCCTGGAAGATCGCCTCGGGGAACAGGTCTTCCCGGGGGATCTTCAGGTTGAACTGGCGTTCGAGCCGGAACACGATGTCCAGGAAGTCGATCGACTCGGCGTTCAGGTCGGCGCGGAGACGGGCGGTCGGGGTGACCTCGTCTTCCTCGACGTTCAAGGCTTCTACCAGGGTCGAGCGGACCATGGTAAAGATCTGGTCATGGGTCATGGGTTCCTCTCCAGCTCGGGCTCAACCGGACACCGCCCCGAGACTCAGCCCGCCGTCCACAGTGATCACCTGTCCGGTGATGTAGGCTGCGGCAGGGCCGGCGAGGAAGACCACCACGGCGGCGATGTCCTCGGGCTTGCCGAGCCGGCGAACCGGGATCAGCTTCTTCAGGTTCTCCTCACCTGCCAGGGTACGGACCGCCTGGCTCATGTCCGTCTCGATGAAGCCGGGGGCGACCGCGTTCACCAGCACGTTCCGCCGGCCGAGTTCGACCGCCAGCACGCGGGTTAGGCTGTTCAAGGCCCCCTTGCTGGCGGCGTAGTTGGCCTGTCCCGGGTTGACGTGCTCGGCGGCGATGCTCGACACGTTGATGATCCGCCCGGACCGCTGCTTGAACGCCATCTGCTTGGCGACCGCCTTGCAGAAGCTGAAGCTCCCCGTCAGGTTCGTGCCGATCACCGTGTTCCAGTCGTCGGCCTCCATCTGCAGGAAGAGCTTGTCACGGATCACGCCGGCATTGTTCACCAGGATATCAACCCGGCCCCAATCCGCCAGAACCGCGGTGACGATCCGCTCGGCGACGGTGGGGTCGGCCACGTCCCCCTGGTAGGCCTTGGCGACCCCGCCGGAGGCGGCGACCTCGGCCTCCAGCCCCTTGGCCGCGTCCTCACGCCCCCGGTACACGAAGGCCACCTTGGCCCCCTCCCGGGCCAGCGCCTGAACGATCGCCCGGCCGATCCCCCGGCTGCCGCCGGTCACCACCGCCACCTGATCCCGGAGCGTCATCTCGTCGTCCCTCCGCCGCGGCTCCCGTGCTTCTCCGCACGCGTCTCCGCGCCGTTCTATCCGCGCTTCTACGGGCGTTCCGTCCGCCCGCCCCTCCGTCCGCCGTCCGCCAGCTCCCCGGTGAGCAGGGCCCAGCGGGACTTCCAGTACTCGATCAGCCTCGACTGAACGACCGAGGCGGCCGGGCCGCGGTCGGCGATGCCGTACCCGTGCAGGGTGAACTGTGCGGTCACGGTCTGCTCGCCGGCGTCGTTGGTGCCCCGGGCCCGGAACGTGGCCGACTCGTTGTCGTGTCGCACCAACTCGGTCGTCAGGTCCATGCGACGGCCGGGCTGCATGAACGTCCCGTACTTCACGCTCTTCAGCTCCCGCAGCACGATCACGGGGTGGTGGTAATCGGTCGTCACCCGCCACAGCCACGAGGCCGCTTCCACGCACGCCTGCAACATCAGGACGCCGGGCATGATCGGGAACTTCGGGAAGTGGTCGGCCAGGTACTCCTCGCCCAAAGCCAGGTATTTCGTGGCCCGCAGCGATCTGCCTATTTCCCAGGATTCGATCCGATCGATCAAGTGGAATCGCATCGTCAGCCACCTGCGACACTGCCACCTGCTTTACTGCGACACCGCGACACTGCCACCTGCGACACTGCGATACCGCGGCCCCGCGTCACCGCGTGCTCCGCGTGCTCCGGCTCGTATCCGAAAGCGAGAGGAAAGTATACGACGATCGCGGCTAAAGAACACCCCAACCGGCGGACGGGTCGGCGTCCCCGGCGGACGGGTCGCTCCTGGCGGACGGGTCGGCGTCCCCGGCGGACGGTTGGCGTCATCGGTCGGGTCACGGCCCACGCCACGGCCTGGACTTTCCCGCTCGGCCCCGTTCCCCCTCCCCGCTCCCCCCGTGCCCGTGCCCGTGCCCCCGCACGCCTCGCCCCGGGGACCGGACCCAACCGGGCCGCGGCTCCGCCCCTAGTCACGGCGGGCGGAGGGGCGTAGAATCATGACTTCCTCAAGCGGGGTGTTCACGGCCACGACCCGCGGGCGGGCCTAGGCTCCCCGCGGGGGCACAGCGGCACGCCAGCACGGCACGCCACCGCGGCACAACACCACGCCACAACCATCACACCTTCAGGACACACCTTCAGGAGCGGTACTATGGGAGCCCGGCGGCGCGGAAACGGTCGGCGGAAGGTCGGACGCAAGAAGCGGCGGATGCGGTCGCGGATCCGTCACCGCAAGTGAGTGACGGGGTCGGTCCCGCCGACCTCGCCGGCCTTCCCCTTGCCGGGTCGCGGCCCTTTCCCCCTTCGCCGCTCGGTTACCTGCCCGGTTACCTCCCCGGTTATTTCGCAGTTACTTGGCGGTTACCTCGCATTGACCTTCCGGCCACCCATCACCGGGCGATCCAGGCCGTTGGCCGTGTGCCCCGAGCCGTCCGCCGGGGTTGTGAGCGTCCGCCAGAGCCGTCAGCGTCCGCCGGGGCCGTCAGCGTCTGCCGGGGCCTTAACGAGCTTTAGGCCGCCCGTCGCGGGGCCTCCGTCGTCGTGACCCGCTCACGGGTGTTCGCCGGGGTCGGGGCCGGGGCCGAAACCGGGTCCGCGACCGCATCGGTCTGCCCGGCGTACCGCCAGCGGGCCAGGCAGCAGCCGCCGAACAGCACCAGCGTCATGGCGAAGATCAACCCGTTCCACAGCAGGAACTCGTAGGCGCGGCGGCCGACCAGGTCCTTGCCGGTTGCCAACCCGCCGACCCCCGCCAGCACCGCCAGGGCCAGCAGGAGCCGGTCCCGGTTCGCCAGGCCGACGCGGACCAGGGCCAGTTGCGGTACGAGCAGGACGCCGAAGTGCGGCTTACTCGACATGGGGGAGAGCAGCAGCATGAGGGTGATGACCACGCCGAGTTCGGCCGCGAGAACCGGCCCCGGCGTGAGGTCGGCCGGCCGACGCCACAGGGCGACCAGGGCGAAGAGCCCGAGCAACCCGGCCACGGCGAGGTTCAGCCGCTTCAGCTCCGCCGCGGACGGCCGGTCGGGCCGAACCACGCCGACCGTGGTGCGGTTCACCTCGGTGCGGTCGAACGCGAACCAGCGCAGGTTGACGCCGGCCAGCGAGTGGTTGTAGATGACGGCACTGGCCCACATGCCGGGGTCGTAGTCGGGGTGGGTCATCGGGGCGAGCAGCCGGTCCTTCCACAGGCCGAGGTGGGAGCGTCCGTCGCGGGCGGGGTAGGCCAGGTCGGGCAGCAGGTTGAGGCCCAGGGCCACGGCCGGGACCGCCACCGCCGCCGCCGGCCGTCGCTTCCACAGCAGGTACGGGGCGAAGAGCAGGGGGGTACACTTGAAGGCGGCCGCCACGCCGAAGGCGATGCCGGCCCCGAGTCCCCGCCCCCCGGCCAGCAGCACGCCGCCGCCCACGACCGCCGCCCCGATGACCAGGTCGGTCTGCCAGTGGGCTGCCCCGTCGAGCAAAAACCCGGCGGCACACATCCCGCCCAGGGCGAACGCCAGGTGGTCCGCCGCCGTGGCGGGCACCCCGCGGCCGCCGCTCAGCTTCCAGGCCCCCCGGAGAAGGACCGCCAGGGCCAGCACGTTCACCCCGGCCCAGACGACCAGGCCCGCCGTCCGGGGCAGCAACGTGAACGGGACCGCCAAGAGCGCCGCGAACGGCGGGTAGACGTAGCTCGTCCCGTTCGCCAGCAGGTCGTCACCGGCCCGCAGTTGCCGCGCCGCTGCGAGGTAGACCTGCTCCCAGTCACCGGTCGGCCGCGTGAACACCGGCAGGGCGATCAGCACGCCGAACCCGCCCAAAACGAGGCCGTAGCCCCACGCAGCCCGCCGGTTCCCGGTCCTGTCCATGTCTCGTCTCTCGCCGCCCCGGGGAATAAAAGACCTCTCGCGTACCGTCGCCCGGTGCCGGCCGTCAACCCCACCTTCGCCCGGAGACCTGATCCGTGATCCGTACCGCCTCGTGGCTCGTTCTCGTCGCGCCGGTCCTCGCACCGGGTTTCGCCCCGGCCCAAACACTGCCCCCGGCCCTGGCCCCGACGGGTTTGCCCGGCCCGCTGGTGATCGTCGGCGGCGGCCCGATCCCGGCCGACGCCCGGCGGGCGTTCGTCGAACTCGCCGGTCTGCACAGGGCCAAGATCGTCGTCGTTCCCACCGCCAGTATCGACGCCGACGACCCCCAGAAGGCCGGCGAGTTCCTCAAACCTTGGCAGGAACTGAAGCCGGGACCCCAACCGGGATCGGTCGTGCTGCTGCACACGCGCGACGCCGCGACGGCCAACGACGCCGATTTCGTCCGGCCGCTGACGGAGGCCACCGGGGTCTGGTTCTCCGGCGGCGACCAGGGGCGGATCACGGCCGCCTACCGCGGCACGCTCGTCGAGAAGGAGCTGAAGAAGCTGCACGAGCGCGGCGGGGTGATCGGCGGCACCTCGGCCGGGGCTTCGGTCCTCAGCGACCTGATGATCACCGGCGGGGGGGACACGGCCCGGACCGGGGCGGGCCTGGGGTTGTTGCCCGGCTTCGTGATCGATCAGCACTTCGTGAGGCGGGGCCGGGTCAAGCGGTTGGCCGGCCTGATCGACGCCAACCCGTCCTACGTCGGCCTGGGCATCGACGAGGCTACGGCGCTGGTCGTCCGGGGTCGGCTGGCCCGCGTGCTCGGGGATTCGACCGTCACCGTGTGCCTGGGGAAGGGGGCCGGCAGACCCGCGACCCGGCAGGAGTACAGGGCCGGCGAGTTGCTGGACCTGCTCCAGCTCCGCCGGGCCGCCGCCAACCGCGCCGCCGCCGAACCGTTCCCCCCCGCTCGCCCGGGCGAACCGGTCGTGGAGAAGGGGACGCTGGTGATCGTGGGCGGCGGCCGAACGCCCCCCGAGGTCATGGACACCTTCTTCCAGAAGGCCGGCGGCAAGGACGCCCTGATCGTCGCCGTGCCGACCACGGCGGCCAGCGGCCCCGGCGACGTGCGCTACCTGCAGGGCTTCGGGGCCAAGAACGTGACGCTGCTCCACCCGAAGAGCCGCCAGGAAGCCGACGACCCCGCCTTCAGCGAACCGCTCCTGAAGGCCGGCGGCGTCTGGTTCGGCGGCGGGCGGCAGTGGAACTTCGTCGATTCCTACGAGGGCACCTTGACCGAGAAGCGGTTCCACGACGTCCTGCGGCGCGGCGGGGTGATCGGCGGCAGCTCGGCCGGGGCGAGCATCCAGGGCGAGTACATGCCCCGCGGCCACCCGCTCGGCAACACCGTGATGGCGGCCGAGGGCTACGAGCGCGGCTTCGGCTTCCTGCCCGGCTGTGCCATCGACCAGCACTTCTTCGCCCGCAAGCGGACCGCCGACATGACCGGCCTGATGAAGCAGTACCCGCAGTACCTCGGTATCGGCATCGATGAGGCCACGGCCGTGGTGGTCACCGGCAGCGTGGCCGAGATCCTGGGGCGCAGCACCGTCGCCTTCTACGACTACTCGAAGAAGCCGGACGGCGACAAGGACTACGTCGAACTGAAGGCCGGCGAGCGGTACGACCTGAAGAAGCGGGCGAAGATCGAGAAGTGAACGAAGTCGTGGGACCAACGGCCTGACGGCCGCCGCTCGCCCACCACATCGACGAGCCCGCAGCGCGAGTAAGGGCACCTGCGACCTGTCGGCTTTTCCCCCTCTTCGGCGTCGGATTCGACGACGCATAGCGGAATTTCTCGACACCGCTCGGGGCCGGAACCGCGACGTGCGAGCGGATGCGACCGGCCGAATCCGAAGGCTTTTTGCCCCCGTCCGGCGACGGCACCTCGGAACCCCTACCCGACGGATCTGGCTTCCCATCAACCAGTTGAGTCGCTCGTTTCGGCCCGGGCCGCTGCGCCCGCCGGGCCGGGCGGCCACGCAGACGCCCGTGGCCGGCCCGTCTGGTGCGACGCTTGCGTTACACGTCATCGGTTCGCCGCCCCCGACACAATACCTCCTGTTTCACAAGGACACGAATGATGCACATGTTCCAATCGAAGCTGGATGTCGAGACTCTGGACGAGCGTATCGTGCCGTCGACCGTGAGGACCATCGACCTGACCACCCGCGACGCCTGGGGACTTGCGAACGGCGGCATCGTCCGCCAGGTCAGCCCGCAGCCGACCGGAACCGGATACATTCAGTCGTTCGTGCGGATCCAGGGCGCGGCGAGCGGCGGGTCGCAGCAGGGACTGAATTCGAGCGGCCGGCCCCTCCAGTTCGACGAGAACAAGAGCCCGCAGTTCACCCGCGCCGTGCAGCTGGGCCAGCTCCAGCTCGTGACCGTGAACGGGAAGGAGTACTACCAGTTCCTGCTCGACATCAACCAGAAGTCGTCCTCGCCGCTCCTGTCGCTCGATCAGGTCGAAATCTACCTGAACTCGTCGGGCAGCTTGACACGCCTCCAGGACGTTCGCCAGGGCCAGCTCGTCTACAACATGGACGGTGCCGGCGACGTGACGGTGAAGCTGAACGCCACTCTGAACTCGGGCAGCGGCTCGGGCGATATGGTCCTGCTCATCCCGCGGGAAGCCTTCGGGGACGCCTCGCCGAACCAGTTCGTGTACCTGTACTCGCAGTTCGGCCTCCAGCCTGGGATGACCGCCAACGGCGGGTTCGAGGAATGGGCGTTCTCGGCCATTCCGGTGAGTCTGCCGACTGAAGCTACCGGCGGCGGCAACAACGGCGGTGGCAACAACGGCGGCGGCAACAACGGCGGCGGCAACAACGGCGGCGGCGATAACGGCGGCGGCAACACGGTAAGCCGGAACTCGATCATCTCGGGGTCCGTCTACTTCGATGCCAATCAGGACCTGAGCGACGGCTGGAACGATGTGATCCGCGGGGTGACCGTGAGCCTGTACCGGCTCGACGCGAACGGGAACCTCGAACTCTACCGGACCACCAGCACCGACGAAAACGGGGCTTACGAGTTCGCCGGTCTAGAAGCGGGGAGCTACCTCGTGGTTCAGGGCGACACGCCGGGCTTCACCGACGGATTCGACTACCTCGACGGCGAGTTGATCGACGGCAGCCAGGGCAACGAGAACGACGGGCACTGGATCACGCTGGACGGAACCAACCAGGTGAACCTCGTCTTCACCGAGTACTTCGGAGAGTGAACGAACTCGGCCCGGCGAGCGGCGGCCTGACGCTGGATTTGGCGAGCGGCGGTGCGTGAGCCCGCCGTGAGCAAAGGAACACGGCGGCCTGACGGCCGCCGCTCGCCAGTGTCGCCGTTCGCGCTATCGCTTCGTCTTCACGTCCCAACCGGCGGGGGCGAACGTCAGCCCCGCTTTCCCATTCCCCTGGACCCACACGGCCGGGGCGAGTTGCAGCAGGTCGGCCGTCCGCACCTGATCCGGGAACGGCAGCTTCAGATCCGATTCGACGTGCAGGACGAGGAGGTCGCCGGGGTCGTGGCCGACGAACTCGTCCACGGGTCGGTTCGTTTCGGTGTTCGCGTAGGCCGGGTCCACCGGAACCCAGCCGACACCGGGGACGTGGAATTCGGTGCGGGCGTGCGGCCGGTCGTATTCCAGGGAACCGGGGGCACTGCCCGGCTTCGGCGGCATGGCGGTGCGGCCCACGAGCAACCGCGCCGGGATGCCGTTGGCCCGCATGGCCGCCACGAACATCAGCGACATGTCGCCGCAGTCCGCGACCTTCCGGCCACACACGGCGGACGCCCGGCGGTCGGCCTTGGGGTCGTAAGCGTAGGTGAAGTCGGTGCGGATCACGTCGAGAATGCGGGCGGCCAGGTCGATCGCGGTCTCACGCTTCACCAGTCGAAGCCGCTTGGCGTCGAGCCAGTCGCGGAAGGCCGGAGTCTCGAAGTCGGCTCGCGGGCCGGCGGCGAGGTACGCCTTCTTCTCGGCGGCCGAGAGCGCGGGGACGACCGGCACCTTCTCGCCGGGTTCGAGCGGCACGAGCTTGCGGGACCGGAGTGTGGCCTCGACTTCGAGCTTCAGGGGGAGCTTCGCGCCGGGCCTCGCATCACGGACCGGGAGGTCGATGAACCGCACCGGTCGGGCGAGCGGGCTGGCGTCGGCCACCACCTTCCCCGTCGGGTCGGCGGCGACCTTCCGGACGGTCTGCGAGGGGAGTTCGGGCGGCTCGGGGAGGAAGACCGACCAGCGGGTGACCGTGAAGTCGCCCACCTGGACCCCGTAGGTGATGGTGGCGGTCAGCGTCTGGTGGTCGGTCGTCTCGATGCGGTGCGTGGGGGCCTGTGCCGCCGCGACCGCGCAAGGGATCAGGACGGCGACAGACGCGGAGAGCGAGCGGAACATCGATACGCTCCGGTTCGTCGGACGGCGGCCCGTGCCGTTCACACGTTGTACGTGGTGCTGGCGGTGGTGCCGCCGCGACCGGTCCAGTTGGTGTGGAAGAACTCGCCGCGGGGCCGGTCGATCCGCTCGTAGGTGTGGGCCCCGAAGTAGTCGCGCTGGGCCTGCAGGAGGTTGGCCGGCAGCCGGGCCGTGCGGTAGCCGTCGTAATAGGCCAGGGCGCTGCTCATGGCCGGCACGGGGATGCCGTGGGCGACGGCGGTGGCCACCACGCGCCGCCAGCCGCTCTGGGCCCGGCCGAGTTCGCCGGCGAAGAACGGGTCGACGAGGAGGTTGACCAGCTTGGGGTCGCGGTCGAAGGCTTCCTTGATCTTGCCGAGGAAGGCACTGCGGATGATGCACCCGCCCCGCCACATGAGGGCGATGCCGCCGTTGTTCAGCTCCCAGCCGCTGGCCTTGGCCTGAGCGGCCATGAGGGCGTAGCCCTGGGCGTAGCTGATGATCTTGCTGGCGTAGAGGGCCATCTGCACGTCGTCGATGAACTGCTCGCGGTCGGTCAGGCGGGTGACGGCGGGGCCGGCCAGGACGCTACTGGCGGCGACCCGCTCGGCCTTCTGGGCGGACAGGCAGCGGGCGAAGACGGCCTCGGCGATCAGGGTCAGGGGCACGCCGTTGTCCGTGGCCGCGTCCACCGTCCACTTGCCGGTGCCCTTCTGACCGGCGGTGTCAAGGATGAGATCGACCAGGGGCCGGCCGGTCTCCGGTTCGCGGTAGCCGAAGATGTCGGCCGTGATCTCGATCAGGTAGCTGTTGAGTACGCCCTTGTTCCACCTGGCGTAGACCTTCTGCAGGTCGTCGGGGGTCAGGCCGAGCAACTCCTTGAGCAGGTGGTACGACTCGCAGATGAGTTGCATGTCGCCGTATTCGATGCCGTTATGGACCATCTTGACGAAGTGGCCGGCACCCTCGGGACCGACCCAGTCGCAGCACGGCACCTCCTCGCCGTTGGGGCCTCTGACCTTGGCGGCGATGGCCTGGAAGATCGGCTTGACCTCGGGCCAGGCGGTCGGGTCGCCGCCGGGCATGATGCTCGGCCCCTTGAGAGCGCCTTCCTCGCCGCCGGAGACGCCGGTGCCGATGTAGCGGATGCCCTTGGCGGCCAGTTCCTTCATGCGGCGGGTGGTGTCCGGGAAGTGGGTATTGCCGCCGTCGATCAGGATGTCACCCGGCTCCAGGTGCGGGGCGATCTGGGCGATGGTGTCGTCGACGGCCTGGCCGGCCTTGACCAGCATCATGACCTTGCGGGGCCGCTTGACGGCGGCGACCAACTCGGCCGGGGAGTGTGCCCCGACGAACTTCTTGCCCTTGCCACGGCCGGCCAGGAACTCGTCGACCTTGCTGGTGGTGCGGTTGTACACGGCGACGGTGAAGCCGTGCGACTCCATGTTCAGGACCAGGTTCTCGCCCATGACGGCGAGGCCGACGAGGCCGATGTCTGCGGTCGGGGTAGCCATGAGGGGACGCCTGTGCGGAATGCGGTCGAGTACCGGGGGGGTATTCTAGAAACGGCCACGGGTCTGTCCGCGTCGGCGGGTGGCGGACGGCGGGTGGCGGGGGTGTCGGCAGGCCCCGGCCGCGTTCTCCCTCGTGAGCCGGGTTGTTCGTAAAACGACGATCCACCGCCGACCCGATCGCGACCGGAGACTTCCCATGCCCCTGCCGATCCGTACCGATGCCTGCGAGTTCGACCTGCTGTCCTTAGGCGCTCTCGTCCACCGGCTCGACCCCGGCCCGATCCCGTTCCGCAAGGCGCGCACGCTCGAGGTCCACGTCTCGGGCGGGGAGTACAACGTGGCGGCCAACCTGTCGGACTGCTTCGGGCTGAGGACGGCGGTGGCCACGGCCATGGTGAACTACCCGATCGGCGAGCTGGTCCGCGGGCGGGTCCGGGAGATGGGCGTGACGGCGTTCTACAAGGAGTTCGAGTACGACGGCGTGCGCGGTCCGAACATCGCCACGGTGTACAGCGACCGCGGCCACGGCGTGCGGGGTCCGGTCGTCTTTTACAACCGGTCCAACGAGGCCGGGGCCTTGCTCAAGCCGGGCGACTTCGACTGGAAGGCGATCTTCGGTCGTGGCGTCCGCTGGTTCCATTCGGGCGGCATCTTCGCGTCGCTGTCGCCGAGCACGGCCGACCTCATCGTCGAGGGCATGCAGGCGGCGAAGGCGGCCGGCGCGGTCGTGTCGTTCGACCTGAACTTCCGGGCCAAGCTGTGGAAGGCGGCCGGCGGCGAGGGGCGGGCCGTCGAGGTGATGCGGAGGATCGTGGCCCACGTCGACTGCCTGGTCGGCAACGAGGAGGACCTGCAGAAGGGGCTGGGCATCAAGGGACCGGAGGTGACCGGCCGCAGCGCTTCCAAGCTCGACCCCGCCGTCTTCTTCGGGATGATCGAAAGTACCGTCCGGGAGTTCCCGAACATCCGGGCCGTGGCGACGACCCTCCGCGAGGTCCACTCGACCAACCGGCACGACTGGGCGGCGGTGCTGTGGCTCGACGGCCGGCAGTACACCAGCCCGACGTGCCAACTGGACGTGATCGACCGCATCGGCGGCGGCGACGGCTTCGCCGCCGGCTTGTTCTACGGGCTACTGAAGGGCAAGGACCCCCAGACGGCCCTGAACCTGGGCTGGGCCCACGGGGCCTTGCTCACCACCTACCCCGGTGACACGACGATGGCCACACTCGCCGAGGTGGAGGCGTTCGCGGCCGGCGGCGGGGCCCGGGTGCAGCGGTGATCGTGGCGGGCGCACCGGCGAGCGGAGGGTCGCCGCTCGTCGGGGGTCGGCGCTGGTTGGGTGGACGGCGACCTGACGGTCGCCGCTCGTCGGGTCGGCGCTGGTTGGGTGGACGGCGACCTGACGGTCGCCGCTCGTCGGGTCGGCGCTGGCCTTCTACTTGACTAGTTCGACCTCGAAGATGAGCGTGGCGTTGGGGGGGATGTCGTCGCCGGCCCCCCGGGCCCCGTAGCCGAGTTCCGCTGGGACCACCAGCTTGCGGATGCCGCCCGGCTTCATGCCCGGAATCCCCTTCCGCCAGCCGGCGATGACACCGCTCAGGGAGAACTCGGCCGGCCCGCCCCGCTTCTTGCTGCTGTCGAAGACGGTGCCGTCGACGAGCCAGCCGGTGTAGTGGACGGTGACGGTCGCGCCTTCCGAGACCGGCTGGCCAGTACCTTCCTTGAGGTCGCGGATCTTCAGGCCGCCGCCGATGTCCTTCAGGCCGGGGTCGTCGGTGCCGCCGTTGGAGCCGTCGGACATGGGCCGGCCGGGGCCTTCGGTCCGGTTCTTAACCTCGACGAGTTCGACCTCGAAGATGAGGGTGCTGCCGGCGGGGATCTTGGGCTTGGCCAGGTTGCCGTAACCCTTCTCGGGGGAGATGACGAGCTTGCGGATGCCGCCGGGCTTCATGCCGGGAATGCCGATCTGCCAGCCCTGGATGAGCCGGTTCAGGTCGAACTCGACCGGGTCGCGGCCGGGGCTGGAGTCGAACACGGTGCCGTCGACGAGCCAGCCGCTGTAGCGGATCTTCACGGTGGCCCCCGGCGGGCACTCGGGGCCGGAACCTTCCTTCAGGTCGCGGACCTTAACACCGGAGGCGATCTCCTTGAGGTCGGGGTCGTCGGCCGTCCCGTCGGAGCCGTCGGACATCGCCCGGCCACTTCCGCCGCTGAGGCTGGCAACGACGGCCACGATGACGACCAGCACGGCGATCGCTGTCGCGGGCACCAGCACCCTGAGGAGTTGGGTACGGTCCGGCTCTGCGGGTCTCGGCTGCGGGTTCGGTCGACGGTCTACTGCCATCGGGGGGTCTCCGGGTGATCGACGAAGCAGTTCGGGGGTGTTATATGGCCGCCGGGCCGATACCATCATCCTCACCCGACCCCGACGACCGACCCTCACCCCGACACCGACCGCGACCCCGACGAGGAACCCCGATGCGCTCATTCACCCGTGCCGCCGCTTCAGCCGCCCTGGCCGTCATCGCCACCCTGTCCGCTTGGGCCCCGTGGCCCGCTTCGGCCCCGTTGGCGGCCCGGTCGGCTTCCGCTCCGGTGGCAGCTGCCCCGGACAAGGACCAGGAGTTGATGAAGCTGTTGGACGAGATCGAAACGGCCGTCAAGGCCCGCAGGTACGCCGACGTGCTGACCCTGACGAAGAAGGCGGCCGAGCTAGACCCGAAGAACCCGGCCATCCCCTACGCGGCCGGCACGGCCTATGCCGCGCTGCGGCGGAACGAGGAAGCGGTGAAGGCCTTCACCACGGTCATCGCACTGGAGCCGAAGGCTTATGTGGCCTACGACCGCCGCGGCGACGCCTACCTGAAGCTCGGCCGGTTCACCGAGGCGATCGCCGACTTCGACAAGTTCCTGGAAGCCAACCCGAAGTACGCCCCGGACCACTGGCGGCGTGGCATCGCCTTGTACTACGCCGGCCGCTACCGAGACGGCGTGGAGCAGTTCGAGTTACACCGCAAGGTGAACCCGGAAGACGTGGAGAACGCCGTCTGGCATTACCTGTGCAACGCCCGCGCCCATTCGCCGAAGAAGGCCCGCGAGGAACTCATCCCGGTGAAGGACGACGCGCGCGTGCCGATGAAGCAGGTGCTGGAACTGTTCGCCGGCAAGGTCCGGCCGCAGGACGTGCTCGACGCGGCGGAGCAGGCGAAGCTCGAGGGCGAGGCCCTGAAGGAAGCCCGGTTCTACGCGAACCTGTACGTCGCCCTGTACTACGAGAGCGAGGGCAACGAGGCGAAGTGCCGGGAACACCTGGCGGTCGCCGCCGAGAAGTACCAGATCGGCCACTACATGTGGGACGTGGCCGACGTCCACCTGAAGCTGCTGCGGGCCAAAGGGAAGAAGTGAGGGAAGAGGTGACGCGCGGCGGACCGGCGTTCGTTGGGGGACGGCGACCTGACGGCCGCCGCTCGTCGGGGGTCGGCGCTGGTTGGGGGTCGGCGACCTGACGGTCGCCGTTCGTTGGGTCGGCGCTCGTCGGGGGTCGGCGTTCGTCGTCACTGCTACTTGCTCGCCTTCAGGAACGCCACCAGGTCGGCCAGTTCCTGCGGCGTCAACTGCTGATCCAATCCGCTCGGCATCAGCGAGACGGAACCGGGGCCGATCTCGGCCACCTCGGCCCGCGGGATGCGTTCTTCTCTGTCGGCCGCCACGACCACGATCACCCCGTCCGGGGCGTCCTTCTTCAGGATGCCGTTGAAGATGCGGTCATCGGTCGTGACCACCCGCACCGGCTCGTAGCTCCGCACGAAGCTCGCGCTGGGGAAGACGATCGCTTCCAGCAGGTCGCGTTCGCTGCGGATGCCGCCGATGCGGGTCAGGTCCGGGCCGACGGTGCCGCCGACGTAGCCCATCTTGTGGCAGGCGATGCACTGCGTCTTCGTGCTGTTGAAGACGAGTTGCCCGCGGCGCACGTCGCCCGGCTTCAGGTTCGCGAGCAGTGCGTCGAGCTTCTCGCGCTCCCCCTTGCGGGCCTCGGCCAGCTCGGCGTAGAGCGTCTCGGCCTCGGCCTTCACGGCGGCCGGGTACTTGTCCAGGATGGGCTTGACCAGCTCTTCGCGCACGGCCCGGCGGACGACCGGTTCCCGCAACGCCTTCACCAGCGCACGCCCGACGGTTTCGTCCCGCGACTTCTCGAACGGGGTCAGGAGCTTCGGCAGGTCGAGCGGGTTTGCGGTCTTGAGGGCGGCGGCGAGGGCCACGAGTTGCCCGTCGGTCAACGGCCGTCGCAGCATCACCTCGGCGGCGGCGGCCCGGACCGCCGGGGGCTGTTCCCGGTCGAGCTTGCCCAGGGCCGGGCGGAAGTCGGCGTCGGCGATCGCGAACCGCGGCGGGGCCACCGCCAGGACGGCGAGCCGCACTTCGTCCGGTAGTCGGCCGGACTCGAACTCGTGGCGGGCAACCGCGACCTGCATCCGGTTATAGTCGTCGGCTGTGGGCGGGTGGGACCGCAGGGCGAGCAGGTACTCCCGGAGCAGCTCGGCGTCCGTCAGCGGCAACACGCTCAGGGCCTGGCCCCACTCGGGCGACGGCGTCTTCAGCCCGGCCCGCGCCAGGGTGCGCACGGCGACGAGCTTGCCCGCACGGGAACCGGTTCGGATCGTCGCCGTGAGGACGTCCCGCACGGCGGTGTTCGTGGCGAACTTCACAAGCCGGTCGACGAGTTCGGCTTGTTCGTCGGGCTTCGAGCGGTCGGCGACCTTGAGTCGCTCGGCGAAGTAGCCGGCCAGGCGGTCGCCCCACTGCGGGTTGCGGCCGGCGACCCACCAGGCGGTTTCCCGCAGGGCGGCGTCAGCGGCGTCGAGTTCGGCCAGCACGTCCGACGGCACCAGGCCGCTCTTCGGGATGTTGGACAGGGCCGCCAGACACGCCCGGCGGACCCGTGGCGACCGGTCCTTCAACCCGGCTCGCGTTTGCTGGCCGTCGCCGATCGCGATGAGGGCGGCGGTCAGGGCCGTGTCCAGGGGCCGGTCGTTCGTGTCGTCGGCCAGGGCGGCGAGGATCGCGGGCACGGCCCGGGGCTGACCGATCCGCCCCAGGGCTTCGGCGGCCCGGCGGCGGGTGTGCGGGTCGGGGTCGGTCAGGGCCTTGACGGCTTCGTCGAGTCCGCTGGCGTCCCGGTCCCGAGCGATCGTGACCAGGCGGGGCAGGGGCTGCGGCTTCGGCTGCACCTTCTCCCGGTGCGAACCGATTTTCTTGACCCGGTAGATCGCCCCGGTCACGTCCGGCTTCACGAGCTGCGACGTGGGGCAGCACAGCTTGTACCAGCCGCCGGTGTCCACCACCAGTAGGCTGCCGTCGGCGTCCTCGATCACGTCGGTCGGGTGGAAGTCGAGGTTGTCCGAGACGAGGAAGTCGGAGTCGTTCGTCTCGTAGGTCGAGCCTTTGGGAACGAGCACGTGTCGGCTCACCTTCCGCAGGTTGAACTGGCAGCAGAAGAGGTTGTTGGTGTACTCCGGGCCGAACTGGTCGCGTTCGAGCCGGTGCAGTCCGCAGGGGGCGGCCGGGCCGAGGTGGGTCATCGGCGGCGTCAGCGTCGGGTGCGTCCACGGGTGCTCGTACACCGGGTCGTGGTCCTTGCCGTACACCGCGCCGTAGGTGGCGTGGATCAGGCCGTCGCGCTGGCCCCCCGCCGGGTGCTGCAAGAATGTCGTGCTGAAGATCAGGTCGCCGCTCGGGGTGAAGACGACATCGACGGGGTTGTCCATGCCGCCGGTCATCACCGGTTCGATGGCGGTGCCGTCGGGCTTGGCGCGGAAGATGTGGGCGGCCCGCGTGGCGAACGGCTTGCCGGCGACGGTGTATTCCTGCTTCGCGAAGGCCCCCTTGGTCCAGTAGATGCGGCCGTCGGGACCGCGGTACGGGCCGTGCAGGTCGTTGGCGCAGCCGGTGAGCGTCTGGCCGTCGAACCAGACCTCTTCCTTGTCGGCGACGCCGTCGTCGTTGGTGTCGGTGAACTTGAGGATGTGCGGCGGGGCGGCGACGTAGAGCGAACCGTCCAGCCACATGCACCCCTCGGGGAACATGACGTTCTTGACGAACACGGTGGCCCGGTCGAACGTGCCGTCGCCGTTCGTGTCTTCCAGCCGCAGGATGCGGTGCGGCTTCTTTTCGAGTTGCAGCTTCACGTTCTCGTTGGAGCCGCTGGAATCGGTGACGTAGAGGCGGCCCTTCTCGTCGAAGTCGCAGGCGATCGGTCGGGGCACGAGGTCGGCCCCGGCGGCGAGTTCGACGGTGAAGCCGACCGGCAGCGTGAAGGTGTGGCCGTTCAGCTTCACTTGGTGCGTGGGCGGCTCGGCGGCGGGAGCGACCGACGGGGCGAAGGCGACGGCGAAGACGAGTGACAGGCGGAACATGGCCGGGGCCTCGTGCGGGGTAGCGTTCCCCCAGCATGACTTACCACCAGTGACGAGCCGTGGCCATTGCCGCTGGCCGCCGGGGGTCGCGCCGGCGCTGTGGGCGATTTCGGCTCGGCAACTTGGACCGTTCGATCACCCGCCGTATATCGTTCGATGTGCGAAGCCGTCGTGCGAAGCCCGTCGTGCCAAGCCGTTGTGCGAAGCCGACGCGCGAAGCCGTTGTCTGGAGCCATCAGGTCAGGCCGGGCCGAGTCTTCAAGGACGCGAACATGCTCGATGTGCTGCTGACCCCCGTGCGGTGGGCGGTGTGCGTCGTCTTCCGCCTGTTGCTGTCGTTGCGCTATCGCTGGCGGGTGGTCGGCCTGGAAGCGGTCCGGGAGAAGCCGGGGCCGTACCTGATCCTGCCGAACCACCCGGCCTTCGTCGACCCGCTGCTGCTCATCGCCGCACTGTGGCCGTCGTTCCGCATGCGACCGCTCTTGCTGGAGACGAACTTCCGCAACCCGCTCACGGCCCCGTTCGGTTATCTGCTGCGGGGCATTCGCCTGCCGGAGATCACGCGGGCGAGTGCGGAGAGCCGGCGGCGGGCCGAGGCCGCCGTGGGGCAGGTCATCACCTCCCTGCGGCGGGGGGAGAATGTGATCCTGTGGCCGAGCGGGAAGCTGTCGCGGGACGGTTCGGAGAAGCTCGGAGGGGCCCGCACCGCCGCCGACGTGCTGGCCGCCGTCCCGAACTGCACGGTCGTGCTGGTCCGGACCCGCGGCCTGTGGGGCAGCATGTTCGGGTTCGCCGACCGCGAGCCGTTCATGCTCCCGGTCCTGTTCCGCGGCCTGATGCTGTGGGCGGCCAACCTGTTCCTGTTCGCCCCCCGTCGGCCGGTGAGCATCACCCTGGAGGCGTTCAGGCCCGAACAGCGACCGGAGCCGACCCGCGCCGCCGTCAACCGCTGGCTGGAGGCGTGGTACAACGCCGACACGCCGCGCGAGACCCCGACTTTCGTCCCGCGGCACTTCCTGTTCGGCCCGCGCAGGCACGAGTTCCCGCCGCCGCCGCCGCCCAAGGAGTTCGACCTCGGGCGGGTCAGGCCGCAGACGCGGGCCGCCGTGGCGCAGCTCATCGAGGAGCGTCTGAAGCGACCGATCGCAGCGGACGAGCCGGCCGAGACGACGCTGGCCCAGCTCGGTCTGGACAGCCTCGACGCCCTGGACGTGACGTTCGCCGTCGAGCAGCGGTTCGGCTTCAGCAGCGAGTCGGTGCCGATGACCCTCGGGGAGCTGTGGGCGATCGCCGAAGGGCTGCACGAGAAGCCGCCCCCGAAGCCGCCGCCCCCCGGCTGGTTCGACCGGCCGCCCGACGACCGGCCTCTGCTCATCCCGGGCCAGACGGTGGCCGAGGCGTTCCTGAACCAGGCGTTGGCCCGCCGCAAGCTCCTGGTCGTGGCCGACGACCTGGCCGGCGGCGTGAGCTACGAGAAGTTGGTCGTCGGCAGCACGGCCCTGGCGGCCCGCTTCGGCACGATCCCGGCCGCCAACGTGGGGTTGATGCTCCCCGCCTCGGTGGCCTGCGACCTCGCCTTCCTCGGCCTGACGCTGGCCGGCAAACTGCCCGTGGTGCTGAACTGGACGACCGGCCCGGCCAACCTGGCTCACGCCGCCCGCACCGCCGGGCTGACCCACGTCGTCACCTCGCGGCAGTTCGTGGACCGCGTCGCCGTCGAGGTCCCCGGCACCCGCTTCGTGTTCCTGGAAGACGTGCGGGCCTCGATCGGCAGGCTCGAGCTGCTCCGCCGCTTGCTCGCCGTGCGCTGGTTCGGCGGGGCGTTCCGGCGGCGGCTGCTGCGGCAGCTCGACCCCGACCCGCACCGCCCGGCCGTCCTGCTCTTCACTAGCGGCAGCGAGAAGGCCCCCAAGGCCGTGCCCCTCACCCACGCCAACATCATCAGCGACCAGCAGGGCTGCCTCGAGGCTCTGAAGCTCGGACGCGACAACTCGGCCATCGGCTTTTTGCCCATGTTCCACAGCTTCGGCCTGACCGTGACCGGGCTTCTGCCGCTGTTCGTCGGCGTGCCGATCGTCCACCACCCGGACCCGACCGACGCCGGCGGCCTGGTCCGCAAGATCGCCGCCTACCGGCCCACCCTGCTGGCCAGTACCCCCACCTTCCTCGGCTTCATTCTCGACCGTGCCAGGCCGGGCGATCTCGACTCCCTGCGGGTCATCATCGTGGGGGCCGAGAAGTGCCCGGACCGCATCTTCACCCGCACCAAGGAACTGGCCCCCTCGGCCGCGATCCTCGAGGGCTACGGCGTCACCGAGTGTGCCCCGGTCGTGTCAGTGAACCGGCCGGGCCACGTCAAACCCGACACCGTCGGCGACCCGCTCCCCGGCGTCGAGGTGTGCGTCACCGACCTGGAAACGCGCCAGCCGCTGCCCCCGGGCCGCATGGGCATGCTCCTGGTCGCCGGGCCGACCGTCTTCCCCGGCTACTGGGGGCACGAGGGGCCGCAGCCGTTCCTCGACCTCGCCGGCAAGCGGTGGTACGTCACCGGCGACCTGGCGGAACTCGACCCGACCGGGGCCATCGTCTACCACGGCCGACTCAAGCGCTTCCTCAAGGCCGGCGGGGAGATGATCTCGCTGCCGGCCCTGGAAGAACCGTTCGCCCGTCGCTTTCCGCCGACCGACGCCGGGCCGCGGGTCGCCGTCGAGGGCGTCGAGTTGCCCGGCGGCGGCCGCCGCATCGTCCTGTTCACGACTGAAGACCTGACCCTGCGGGACGCGAACGCCATCCTGTGGGACGAAGGATTCCGGGGCGTGCTGCGGCTCGACGACGTGAAGCGGCTCGACAAGCTGCCCGTACTCGGGTCCGGCAAGACCGACTACAAGCTGCTCCGGGCCATGATCGAGTAGGGTCGAGCAGGGGCGAGCAAGTTCGAGTCGCTTCGAGAGGGGTCGAGCAGGACCGGGTAGGACCGCGGGCATGATAGCCGGCCGGCCGGGGCGTTCCGGGGGCGTGGCTCGGGACGGGTTGTGTCGTCCGCGGCGTCGGCCCCGGCGCGGAGAACCGACCCGTCCCGCTGTAGGACCGGCACCGGGCGAGCCGATGGGACAACACGGATCGCCCCCGCGAGCCGGGTAACCTACGGAGGAAGTTCGCCATGTTCCGATCATTCCGGTTCGGGCCGGTGGTCGTGCTGAGCGGGTGGGTGGCACTCGCCGCCGGCCTCGGAGCCGCCCCCGCGACGACCGATCGGTCCCGTGCCGCCACCGAACTCGTCGGCCCCGATGTCGTGGCGTCGGTGGCGTCGGCGTATCCGGTGGCGTCGGCGCATCCGGTGGCGTCGGTGGCATCGGTAGCGTCGGTGCCGCCGGCACCGCCGGACTCCCTCGGGGCCTCCGCTGCTTCCGCCGGCGCGAACGGTCACCTGAGCGGCTTTCTGTCCGGGCTAACGATCCGTAAGCCTGCCCCGGCCCGGAGCCTGCCGGTCGCCCGCCGCGTTCACCCGGTGTGGCACGGGAAGTCCCTCGACGACGACGGGTGCGGACCGGCTCAGTCGCTCCGCCCGTCCCGCCCGTCCCGCCCGCCCTGCTTCGGCCCACCCGGATCGGTCGAGCTGCCGGCAGTGACCGTCAAGTCGTCGGGCGTCGGGGGCCTCGCGGCCGGCTGACAGTCGGTTGACAGTCGGCTGACAGTCGGCTGACACGGGGGTCGGGTCGCCGGGGGTCGGGTCGCCGGGGGTCGGTCGTGTGACGAGCGAGTGCTGACCGTGAGGTCGTCGTCTGTCTCCCGTGCCGTCCGCATCCTCCGACTTATTACTCCGTCTCGGGGTTCCCGTGTCGCCGTTGTTCCGCCACGCCGTGCCGAACGGCTTCTCGCTGGTCCGGCTGTTGCTGGGAGTCGTCTTCCCGTTGCTGCCGTCGGAGTGGCGGCTCGGGGTCGTCCTGTTCGCGGGGCTGACCGACCTGCTGGACGGTCTTTCGGCCCGCTGGTTGAAGGCCGAGTCACGGTTCGGCCGCCTGCTCGACCCCGTGGCCGACAAGGTCTTCGTCCTGGTGCTGGTCGGTACGTTCCTGGCCGAGGGGGTGCTGACCTGGGCGTGGCTGCTGGGGGTGGCGGCTCGGGACGTGACCGTGTTGCTCGGCGGGGCGGTGGTCGGGGTGGTGCTCGGGGTCGGGGGTCGGTGGCGGCGGGTCCGAGCGCCGGCCCCGTCGTGGCTCGGCAAGTGTACGACGGCGGCGCAGTTCGCGGTGCTGGCCGTCGCCGCCGCCGGCGGGGCGGTGCCGCTGGCGGTGCTGGCCTCGACGACCGTGCTGAGCGTGGCCGCCGCCGTCGATTACGCCCGCCGCTTCGTCACATCGACGCCCAGTCCTTCGGCTTGAGCCAGTACTCGGTGAGTTCGGCCTCGGGGGAGCCGGGCACCGGCCGGTAGTCATACGGGTAGCGGACGACCGGCGGCAGGCTCATGAGGATGCTCTCGGTGCGGCCGTCCGTCTTCAGGCCGAACACCGTGCCCCGGTCGTAGACCAGGTTGAATTCGACGTAGCGGCCCCGCCGCACTTCCTGGAAGAACCGCTGCTCGGGGGTGTACGGCAGGCCCTTGCGGCGCTCCACGATCGGCAGGTAAGAGCCGAGGAAGGCGTCGGCCGCCTCCCGCACGAAGTCGAACATCGGCTCGGTCGCGTCGGCGTAGTCGAAGAAGATGCCGCCGACCCCGCGGGCCTCCTGCCGGTGCTTCAGGAAGAAGTACTCGTCGCAGTCGCGCTTCATCTTGGCGTAGTCGGCCACGGCCGCGTGCCGGTCGCACACCCGCTTCCAGACTTTGTGGAAGTGGACCACGTCCTCCCGGAACGGGTAATACGGCGTCAGGTCGGCCCCGCCGCCGAACCAGGCCTTGGAGCCGTGCGTCAGGTAGCGGAAGTTGGCGTGGACGGTCGGAACGAGCGGGCTGCGCGGGTGGATCACCAGCGACAGTCCCACCGCCGTGAACCGCAGCCCGTCGCCGGGGATCTGCTTCGCGAACTCGGGGGTGAACTCGCCGAACACCTCGGAGAAGTTGACGCCGCCCTTCTCGAAGACGGCCCCGTCGGCGATGACCCGCGTGCGGCCGCCCCCGCCCCCGGGTCGCTCCCACACGTCCTGGCGGAACCGGGCCGACCCGTCCGCGACTTCCAAGGCGCTACAGATGCGGTCCTGCAACCCCCGCAGGTACTCGGCGACGCGGTCGTGCATGACTGTCTTCCTCCGGGCTGACGCTCGTGGGCTGACGCTCGTGGGCTGAGATTAGGCTGACGGTCGCCGGCCGGTCCCCCTTGCCGGTCGGAAAGGCTAACGGGCAGGTGTGCCTTGCCGGTCGGAAGGGCTAACGGGCGGGAGTGCCGAAATCGGATACTCGTGTCCTCTGCGACTTGTTCTAAGTCGCCGACGGTGCCATTGCAACCCGTTGCCCCTCGGCTATGCTGAAGCAGCCCTTCACCCCACCGCTATCGGAGCAACCGATGATCGCCCGCAGCGTCTGCGCCGTCCTCGCCGTGCTGACCTGTGCCGGTTCGGCCCCGGCCGAGCCTCCGAGGCCGCCGGTCGCCTTCCAGGTGACGCCCGCTTCCCGTCTGCTGACCGACTTCAAGGAATTGATCCGGCAGGTGGGCGGTCCGGCCCGGGGCGAGCGGGCGGTGAGGCGGTTCGAGGAACAACTCAAGGAGCGACTCGGCGAGCAGGGTCTGGAAGGGCTGGACATCAACCGGCCGCTCGCCGGCTACGCGGTCCTCAAGGAGAAGTGGGAAGACAGCGGCTTCGTCCTCGTCGTGCCCGTGACCGGCGAGAAGGAGTTCCTCGGGCTGCTCACCCGTCTGGAGGTGGCGCGACCGGTGCCCGTGAAGGACAAGCCGGGGTTGTACACGCTCCAAGACCCTCTCGGTGAGGAGGGCAGGCTGGCCAAGGGCTCGCACCTGCGGTTCGTCGACGGCTGGGCGTACCTGACCTTCAACGACGGCGAGCCGACCGCCGCCCGCGACCTGGTGCCCGTCCGCGAGCTGATCGACGACACCAACCCCAGCTTGGTCACCGTCCGGGTATTCCCGGCGCGGCTGCCGGAGAAGTTGCTCAAGGCCCTGCTCGACGAGCTGGACAGGACCGTGACCGAGATGAAGATGGCCTTCGGCGGCAATGAGCCGATCTTCAATGTCGTGGTGGCCTTCGCCGATAACTTCCCGAAGCTGGCCCGCCGCGTCGTCGAGAGGGGGGTGAAGGAAGCGGACGAACTGCGGGTGTCGCTCGGCTTCGACCCCGCTAGCGGCGAGGTCGCCGCCGAAATGACCGTGTTCCCGAAGGCCGGGTCGCCGCTGGCGAAGTCGGTGGCCGCCCGGGTTCCCACGACCAACCGCTTCGCCGGGCTGCACTCGCCGGACGCCGTCGTCTCACTGCTCACGCGGTTCCCCCGGATCAAGGAAATCCGCGAACTGGGGGCAAGCGTTTTCGAGACGACAAACAACAGATTCCAGCAATTCGTCACGGACTTTCCCGCGGCCCTCATGTCCGTCACCTCGGAAGCCCTGAAGGGGATGGCCCGCACGTTCCAGGCGACGGACAAGGAACTGGACGCGGCGGTCGCCCTTCATGGGCCGAACAACGAGGGTCGGTTCACGCTCCTGCTCGCGGTCTCGTTCGACGACCCCGCCGCGCTCGAAAAGGCCCTGCGGGCGGCCGCGAAGGACCCGGCGTTCGCCAAGGAATTCACCCTCGACGCGGTGAAGGTTAGCGGCGTGAGCGTACACCAGGTGCCGTTGTACGAACTGTTCTCCGGCGACGACGAGGAGCAGAGCGAGACGGTCACCCGGATTTTCGGGCAGAAGGCACCGGGTTACGTCGCCATCGGGAAGGACGCGGTGTATGTGGGGTTCGGCCCCGAGGCCCTGGAGCGGGTGAAAGGGGCGATCGCAGCGAAGCCCGGCCCGGCCCCGGCCCTCGACGTGACCATCAACCTGGGCCGCCTGCACGAGCTCCTGGCCGCCGACGGTTCCGATACCGGCCGGGAGTTCGCCAAGCAGTTCGCCAAGCAGTTCGGCACGGCTAAGGAATCGGTCGGCCTGTTCCGGGTGACGGTGACCGGCGGCGAAACCCTGCGGCTGAAGCTGGCGATGAACGTCCCTACGCTGCTGCGGTTCGTGGCGTGGTCGATCGGCCCCCTCGGCGTCGAGCCGCCCCGCTGACCGGCGACCGCCGACCGCCGCTGGGGGGGCTTGCCGGACGGGCGACCGCGGGCGACCGGGCGGGCTTGCCGGACGGGTGCCGAACTGGTGTAGACCGGCCGACCGGTCACGGGTATACCTCGCGCCGCAACGCCTGGAGGCACGCCCGTGGCGGAAGGCAACCCCGAACTGGTCGTCGAGACCGCCCACCTGACGAAGATCTATCAGAACCGCCAGATCGCGCTCAACGACGTGTCCCTGACGATCGAGCCGGGGTGCGTCCTGGGGCTGCTGGGGCCGAACGGGGCGGGCAAGACGACGTTCCTGCGGCTGGTCCTCGGTCTGCACCGGCCGACCGCCGGCTGGGTCCGGGTGTTCGGTCGCGTCATGACCCCCAATTCGGCCGACATCCGCCGCCGCATCGGCTACATCCCTACCAACCCGCAGTTCCCCCGCGGGATGACCCCGATCACTTACCTGGACTACATCGCCCGGCTGTTCGGCCTGCCGGCCGACATCCGCAAGCCGAAACTGGCCACCCTGATCCGCGCCGTCGACCTGCTGCCGCACTCCGGCGAGTCGCTGGCCCACTTCACCCCGGGCATGACCGCCCGCCTGGCCGTCGCCGCCAGCCTCATCAACGAGCCGGACCTGCTCATCTGGGACGAACCGACCCACGGGCTGGACATCGAGGCCCGCCGCTCGATGCTGGAACTGATCAAGCGGCTCGCCGCCGACAAGACGCTCATTCTCAGCAGCCACAACCTCAGCGACGTGGACGAGGTGTGCAACCACGCCTGCGTGCTGAACAAGGGCCAGCTCATCTTCCACGGCTCGCTGCAGGACTTGAAGGGCCGCATCCGCAAGAACCACTACGAGCTGGACCTCGACGGCGAGCAGAAGGCGATCACCAAGGCGGTCGCCGTCCTCCGCTCGCTCAAGGACTTCACGCAGGTGCTGCTGCGGCACCGCCGGCTCGAAGTGAAGCTGGGCGAGGACGCGCCCAACGCCGCCGTGCTGGCCCAACTCTTCCAGGTACTCAGCGATCACAGGATCACCCTCGTCACCGTCCGCAGCGTCGGCATGCAGACCGAACAGGCTTACCTGGACCTGGTCGAGAAGGAAGAGCAGCGCGGCTTCGCCCGCCTGTACCAGTGTGCCGAGGCGGCGTGACACCGATTTCTGGCCGGACGGCGCGGCATCCGCCGGCCGTGAAGCCCGGGACGCGCACCGGGCGGCCCTGACGGTCGCCGCTCGCCGGGCCGATCCTGGCCGGGCGGCGTGGCATCCGCCGGCCGTGAAGCCCGCAAGAGGGGAGTGAGTCATGGAAGCGACGCCGCCGGTCGTCAGCGTCCGGTTCAACAAGTTCCTGCCGTACTGGGCGGTCCTGCTGACCGACATCCGGCAGACGTTCCGCGGCTGGGTGTACCGCCTGTGGGTCCTGGCGAGCCTGGTGGCGGCGTGCGGGTTCCTGCTGTACCGGGTCGGCCTTCACCAGGAAGCGGGACTGGTGCGATCCGCGGCCGCGCAGTGTGGCGAGTTGCTCCGCGTGATCTTCCTGGGAAGCCTGGCCCTGGTCGTGGTACTGTCGGTCAGTGCCGTGGCCGCGGAGCGGGGCACGCTGGCCGATTCGGTCCTGTCCCGCGGCATCTCCCGGTACCAGTACTTCCTGGCCAAATGGCATGCCCGCCTGGTCGTGGTGCTGGCCACGTTCGCCGTGCTGGCCGCCGGGGTACTCGTAGCCGGCCATGTGCTCTTCAGGGCCGACGCCGAGGCCGACCTGACCGCCGGGGGCAGCACCGCCGCCGTCGTCGCCCTGGCGGCAGCCCTGGCCGTCATCGTCTCCGGGGGGGTGCTGGTCGGGGCCCTGACGAACGGGACCGTACTGGGGATCACCGTGTTCTGGCTGCTGCTGTACGGCGTGGGCTTCCTGCTCACGCTCCTGCCGGAGCCGTGGCCCTCCCCCGACCGCGAACTGTCCCGCTTAAGGTACGTTCTCCAGGGGCAGTACAACGAGGGCCGGCTCGTCGACCTGGTGGTCGGCTCGGCGGCGCTGTGCGGGGCGGCCGCCGTCCTCGGCATGATCGGCTTCAGCCGGCGGGATGTCTGAGCCTCCGGCGGGGTGTCTGTCTGAGCCAGCGGGGGGGCTAACCGGCAGGGGGGCTGAACCGACGGGTCTCGTTAACCCGTCGTGAGCCTCGGAAGCCCGGCATGCCCCGGTTCCCGGTTCATCACGAGCCGAGTCATCGCGAGCCGAGCGCTTCCCAGAGTTCGTCGGCGTCCCGGCGTGCGCGGCCCCAGTCTTGCCAGGCGGCCGCGGTCGGCACTTCGGGGGCCTCGAGCAGGGCCAGCGACGACTCGAGCTGCTTCAGCCGGGCGGTGGCGAACTCGCGGACCTTGGCCCGGTGCCGGTCGAACGATTCCAGGCCGACCGGTTCCGGCGGCAGCAAGCGGATGATCGTCTCGGCGGTCGCCTTCAGTTCCGTGAGCCGGGCCCGCGTCTCGGCGACCGTCTCCGCGTTCCGCCGCGGCCGCGGCCGGATGGCGAGCAAGCCGACCTGCTGATCGAGCGGCCGCAGCGCCTCCGGGGAAAGCTCGGTGAGCCGGGGAAGAACTTCCCGAAGGAAGGCCTCGCGGGCGGCCTCGATGGTCTGGCGTTTGGCGTGGGCGGCGGCCCGCTGGCGGAGGGGTTGCCACGGCTCGCCCCACGTCATGACGGCCAGAAGCCCGCCGACGCAGGCGACCGGTAGCAGCAGTAGCAGGGTCGCGACCGCCAGGTTCCGCCGGCGGTCGCCGGGGCGGACGGCGTGGAGCAGCCAGGCGGTGAGGAAGCCGGCCAGGCCCCCGCCCAGGTGCGCTTCCCAACTGATGCCCGGCAGCAGGCTGACGCCGACGTTCAGGAGCAAGACGACCCAGAGCCGGCGGGTCCAGTCGGCGGAGACCTCGGCTTCCAGTTGCTGGCGGTGCAGGACCAGCCAGGCCGCCAGCGAGGCGAGCAGCCCCCAGATGGCCCCGGAGGCCCCGGCCAGCAGGGTGTCGGGCCGGTTGGCCATCGCCAGGCACGACCCGGCCAGCCCGGAGACGGCGTAGACGATGAGGAATCGCCAGCGGCCCCAGAGGAGTTCGACGAGCGGCCCCATCATCGCCAGGGCCAGGAGGTTCACCAGCAGGTGTAGCAGGCCGATGTGGACGAAGCACGCCGTCACCAGCCGCCACCACTCCCCGCCTTGCAGGTCGCTACCGGTCACGGCCCCGAGGCGGTGCAGCAGGTAGGGGTGCCCGTCGGACAGGTAACGGCCCAGGGGGTAGCCGCCCCGGACCACCGCCACGATGCCGACGAAGAACCACAGGACGTTGGCCGTCAGCAGCAGCGGCACGGCGAAGGCGGCGTGCGGCTCGCGGGCCAACTGCCGCTCGAATTCTGCCGGCAGGCGCGGGTTCGGTGAGACCGGCAGCGGCAGCGGGTGCGGCCCGGGGGGCGGCGCTAGCCCCGGCCCGTTGGCGAAAGCGGCTTGTCCTTCGGGGGTGAGAACGTAGCCCTGGCCCAGCCCCCGTACCCACGTCGCCACCCGGATGTAACCCGAAGTGCGGAGCAGGTTGAGCGGCTCGTCAAGGCTGTTCCGGTCCAGACCGGTCGTTCGGGCATGGCGGGACGGGAACCACGGCTCGCCCCCGCTGGCCGCGATCCAGCGCAGCACGTCGGCGGCGGTCGGCGGCGGCGGCGGCGGGGTCGGCGGGGTCGGCGGGGTCGACCGGGTGTGCCCGGCCGTCGTCTCCTCCGTTCGCACCGGTAGCGGCCGCGTCTGCACCGTCTCGTCGACGCGCATCGTGAGCGTCTGGGACGACGCCGGCTCGTCGGCCCGCAGCGCTGGCGGGCGGGCGTCGTCCCGGGGCGGAGATTTCGACTCGTCAGGTCCGGCCATCAGCCGCATTATGACCGTGTGTGATCCCGCTGTCGATGCGGCTCGCCGCAATTCCCCGGTGTCGTCCCGTCGTCCCGAGGGTGACATGCCCACGCCCTGGCCGGTCGTTTCTGCCGAGGTCGCCGCCGCCCGGTCCGCCGGCCGGCCCGTCGTCGCCCTGGAATCGACGCTGGTGGCGCACGGGTTGCCTTGGCCGCACAACCGCGAGACGGCTCTGGAAGCCGAGGCCGCCGTGCGGGCCGCCGGGGCCACCCCCGCCACCGTCGCCGTCTGGCACGGGGTTCCCACGGTCGGTCTGTCCGAAGAGCAGATCGTCGAACTGGCCCGTAGCCCGGGGGTGATGAAGGCGAGCCGCCGCGACCTGGGTGTGGCCGTGGGACTGGGTCGGTCGGCGGCCACCACCGTCTCGGCGACGATGGCCCTGGCCCACGCGGCCGGGGTGCGGGTCTTCGCCACCGGCGGCATCGGCGGGGCCCACCCGGAAGACGAGCCGTTCGACATCTCGGCCGACCTCACGGAACTCGCCCGCACCCCGGTCCTGGTCGTCTGCGCCGGGGCCAAGAGCATCCTGCACCTGCCGCGAACCCTGGAGATCCTCGAAACCCTTGGCGTGCCGGTCCTGGGCTACCGCACCGACGAGTTCCCCGCCTTCACGGTGGCGTCGTCGTCGCTGCCGGTCCCCTGCCGGGTCGACTCGGCGGCCGAGGCGGCCCGGGTCTTCTCGGCCCACGTGCGGCTGGGCGGACGCGGGGCGGTCCTGGCTCAGCCGTGCCCCCCGCAGGTGGCGATCCCCGCCGCCGAGTTCCAGACCTGGCTGGAGCGTGCCCGCCGGGAGGCCGCCGCCGCCGCCACCACCGGCCCGCGGCTTACCCCCTTCCTGCTGGCCCGCCTGGCCGAACTGAGCGGCGGCCGCACACTGACCGCCAACCAGGCGCTAGTGGTCGCCAACGCCCGGCTCGCCGCCGAAGTGGCCGTGCAACTCGACGCCGCCTGAACCGCTCCGGGATACACTGAACTCCGGTCCCGGATTCCTGCGGGTTAAGCCCCTCCGGGATACACCGGACTTCGGTCCCGGATTCCTCGGGTTAACGCCGTCTCCGGAGAGGTCCGTCATGGGTAAGCAACACTCGCCGGGATTTCTCAAGCTGGTCGCCGACGCGAAGTCGCGGATCCGGGAATGCACGGTGGCCGACGTAGCGGCGCGGCAGGCCGCCGGGGAGAAGTTCGTCCTCATCGACGTGCGGGAGGAGAGCGAGTACGCGGCGGGGCACGCCGCCGGGGCCGTTCACATCAGCAAGGGCGTGATCGAGCGGGACATCGAGGCCAAGGTGCCCGACCCGAACACGCCCCTGGTACTGTACTGCGGCGGCGGCTACCGCTCGGCCCTGGCCGCCGACGCCCTGCAGAAGATGGGTTACACGAACGTGATCAGCATGGACGGCGGCTGGAGTGCCTGGGTGCGGGCCGGATTGCCAACCGAGAAGTGACGCACACGGTGGGCTCACGCCCCCCCGCTCGGAAGCGGATCGACCCCGGCGAGCGAGGGACGTAAGTCCCCCGTGCCGCGCTCGGCGGGTTCTTGTGTCAGACGCCGGCGTTCTCTTCCAGTTTCCCGAGCCGCCACGCCCGGCGTTCGCTCCACCGCCAGAAGAGTTGGGCCGCCAGGACCAGGCCGGCCGTCGTCGCCAACAGGACCAGTGCCAGCTCACCGTTGCTCCAGGACGACAGCGGGCCGCGGAACGGCCCCGGTAGCTCGCCCAGCAGCGCCCGCCGCATCCCCTCCAGCCAGTAGGTCGTGGGCAGACTCAAGGAGATCGGCAGCACCCACGCCGGCAGCACGGTGAGGGGGAAGACGACGCCGCTGACCAGGTACACGACGCCGGCGAGGCCCTCGCTGAGGAACATGCCGTTGCGGGACAGGTTCAGGCACGCCCCGGCCAGCAGCATGCCGCACGCCCAGAGCAACGCCCCGCCGATGAGCAGGTAGACGAGTAGCCAGAACACGTCGGTCTCGACGGTCGCCCGCAGTTCGGAGAAGAGGAACAGCCCGACCGAGAGGTTCAGCAGGCCGCCGACGGTACCTTCCAGCCCGCGGGCCAGCCCCCGGCCGAGGAAGTACGTCTGCAAGTGGGCCGGGCTGATATAGATGTACTTGAGCATCCGGTAGTGTTCGCGGTCCCGCACCACGGCGTAGCTGAGGCCGAACATCATGTTCCCGACCAGCCCGTAGCAGGCGTTCGACACGTACAGGTACGGGAGGAACTCGGCCGGCACGCGGGAACCGGGCACGGCCCGGGCGGCATAGAACATGCACACCAGCACGAGCGAACCGCAGACCGGCTTGATGAACATGTAGGTGGCGAACAGCCAGGGGCTGGCCCAGTTCGTTTCGAGTTGCCAGCCCAGCCAGGCCGACAACCGCAGCGTGCGGAGGTGTGCGGTCATGCAGGCATGATAGGACGGGCGACGGCCGGGCGACCGCTCGAGCGGGTGCGGCGTGGCACGGCCGCTCGGCTAGGGGGGCGAGACCGCTTCGTCGGACGGGGTCACGATCACGGGTCGGTCGATGTACTCGATCCGGGTGGGGCGGGTGAGGTACAGCGTCGCGAGGAGGGCGGCGACGGCCGTGGCCAGGGCGGCGACGGTTCGCCAGAAGGTGACGGCCCCTTGGCACGCGGCCCGGCCGGCGGCGAAGAGCAGGACCTCGCGGTCCAGTCCGTGCGGGGCCGGCTCCAGACGGGACAGGGCCACCGCCAGCGGGTCGGGCGAGGGGGGAAGCGGGTCGGCTGGGGGTCGGTTCATGGGGACTTCCCGGGGGCTTGCGCGCCGAGCTTGGCACGGAGGGCGTCGAGGCCGGTGACGTAGCGGCGGTAGCAGGTCGGGGCCGAACGGCCGACCGTCTGGGCGATCTGCTCGAACGTCAGGCCGCCCCAGAGGTGCATCACGATGATCTCGCGGGTTTCGGTGGGCAGGTCGGCCAGGGCCTGGGCGGCGGCCTGAGCGTCCAGGCCGGTCGGGTCGTCGGGGGGCGTGAACCAGCGGGGGGCGGCGACGGCGGCGGCCGACTCGTGGCGGTGGCGGCGGCGGCCGGCCCGACCGGCGTCGATCGCCCCGTTCCGCACCACCCGGTAGAGCCAGGAGATGAGGTTGTCCGGCGGCCGGCGGAGGCGGTAGAGCTTCAGCAGGGCCGTCTGGACCACGTCCTCCGGGCAGTCGCACCACTGCCGGGCGTACAGCACCAGGGCTGCCCCGTAACGGTCTAGCAGTTCGGTGAGCAGTTGCGGTCCCATCGGTGATGGAGACGGCGGCGGGCCGAAGCCGTTTCAGGCCGGCAGAGGAGCGGCCGGCTACAACCCAGACTATGCGAATCGTTCCGCTCGGCGATCAGGCCCTGCTCGTGTACCTGCCGGACGAGGCGACGGCGGTGCGGCTGGCGGCGGCGGTGCGGGCCGCCAACCCCCCCTGGCTGGAGGACGTGGTGCCGGCTTATGCCAGCGTCGGCGTGTTCTTCGACGCCGAGCGGGTCACCGCGGGGGCGGTGTCGGCCTGGCTTGCCGCCGGGCCATACGACAATGCCCCCACCGACCCGGGCCGACCTCCCCGCTCCTTCACCATCCCCGTCTGCTACGAGTTCGCGCCCGACCTGCCCCGGGTCTGCGACCAGACCGGCCTACGGCCCGAGGAGGTGATCGCCCTGCACACCGCGAGCCGGTACACCGTCCATGCGGTCGGGTTCGTGCCGGGGTTCCCCTACCTGGGCTACTTGCCGCCGGGGTTGTGCGGCGTGGGACGCCTACCGTCCCCGCGGCTGCGGGTCGAGCCGGGCAGTGTCGGCATCACCGGTCGCCAGACCGCGGTCTACCCGCAGGCGACCCCCGGCGGCTGGAACCTGATCGGGCGCACGCCGCTGGTGATCGTGGACGTGGCCGACGGGTTCTTCCCCCTGCGGGTCGGGGACACGGTGCGGTTCACGCGGATCGACGAACGGGAATACCGGCAGCGGCAGGGGCAGCGGCTTCAGCCCGTCGGGTCGGTGGGGGGGGAAGGCGGGCCGGGGGCGGGATCGGCTGCCCGGGGGAGCGGGCCGGGGGCGAGCTTCTTGACGTAGCTGATGCCGGTATCGACCTCTTCGAGGGTGGCGGCCCGGCACAAGCCGACGAGGGCCGGGCACTCGGCCGGGGCGTGCAGTTCACAGATGCCGAAGAACTGGTCTTGCAGGAAGCGGAGGATCTGGGCGAGGAGGAGCTTGCCCAGCCCCTGGCGGCGGAGGTCTTCGCGGACCTGGATGTCGAGGATGCCGGCCGCCGGGAAGCCCCAGCGCCAGCCGTAGCCCTCGAGTTCCCAGACGACGGCGCGGGCGGCCAGGAAGTTGTTGGCCAGTCTGTCGACCATGCGGAACTCGACCGGTTCCAGGGTGCCCCAGACGCACTCGTGCCACCAGGAGGGCACGCCGGCGGCCCGCAGCACCTGGGTCTCGTAGCGGCGGCGGAGCAGTCCGAAGCGGCCGTCGGCGATGGACAGCGGGGCGTCGAGCTTCTTGTTGAAGACGAGGGTGGTGCCGTCCGGCTCGTAGCCGAGGGAGCGGAAGAACGGGTCGGCGGTGGTGTCGGAGGCCAGGAAGCCGGCGCAGTTCGTCCCGCCGTAGATGCCGAAGCCGAAGGGGCAGTACGGCCAGCGGGGGCCGGCCCACAGGACGGTGCTGCCGCGGGTCGTGAGGTACTCCTCGGCCTTGCGGACGAGTTGTCGGCCCAGTCCCTGTCGCCGGGCCGCCGGTCGCACGGCCAGGGAGCAGATCACGCCGTTGCTGCGGTCCAGGGCCGACAGGTCGGCGTTGGGTCCGAAGCCGGCCAAAACGTAGCCGAGGATCGAACCGTCGGCGTCGTCGTAGGCGATGATCAGGCCGTCGGGGTCGAAGTACGGCTTGGAGAAGACCCAGCGTTCGAGCAGGGTCGGGGTGCGGAGCGGGTAGGCACTGCGGGAGGGGTGGGCCTCGTTCCAGAGGTCGGCGAGGGCAGGCGGGTCGGTGTTGCGGAATCGGCGGAAGGCAATCACGTCCGGCTCTCGCGTTCCGCCGGGTCGGGGCGGCAGTCGGATGAGGCCATAGTATAACCGCCGAAGCCGTGTCGCAAGTTGGCCGGCCGGCAGACGTAGCCCGCCGGCTCCTGGCGGGCAGGGAGCTTCCATGTTGCGATCGATGCTGACGTTGCTGACCGGGGGGGCGTTGCTGGCCACGGCGGCGGGGAGCGACTGGCCGCAGTTCCTCGGCCCGACCCGGGACGGGCAGTGTGGCGAGACGAAGCTGAATTGGGACTGGCCGCCCGGCGGCCCGCCGGTCGCCTGGACGCAGGAGCTGGGCAGCGGCTGGGCCGGGCCGGTGGTCGCCGGCGGGCAGGTGCTGGTGTTCCACCGCCTGGGGGACGACGAGGTACTCGCCTCGCTCGACGCCGCCACCGGCCGCCAGAAGTGGGCCGTCAAGGCCCCGACCCGGTACCGCGACGACTTCAACTTCGACGACGGCCCGCGGGCCACCCCGCTGGTCAGCGGCGACCGCGTCTTCACCCTGGGGGCCGACGGCCGCTTCTCGGCCCGGGACCGGGCCACCGGCCAGGAGCTGTGGGCCCGCAACCTGCTCACCGACTTCCGGGCCGGCAAGGGCTTCTTCGGCGTGGCCTGCTCGCCGGTCCTGATCGACGGCAAGTTGCTGGTCAACGTCGGCGGCAAGGGGGCGGGGGTGGTCGCCCTCGACCCGGCGAGCGGCCGGGAACTGTGGAAGGCGACCGACGACGCGGCCAGCTACTCCTCCCCGACCGTGGCCCCGATCGACGGCAAGCCCGCGGCCGTCTTCCTGACCCGCTTCGGCCTGCGGGTGTTCGACCCGGCCGGCGGCAAGGTGCTCTACGAACTCCCCTGGCGGCCCCGGGTCAACGAGAGCGTGCAGGCCGCCACCCCCCTGGTGTGGAACGACGAGGTCTTCCTGAGCGTCTCGTATTCCACCGGCGCGGTGCTGGCGAAGCTGAAGGACGGCGAGGTCGGCGAGCTGTGGTCGAACGACACGTCGCTCTCCAGCCAGTACAACACGCCGGTCCGGGTCGGGGACTACCTGTACGGGGTCCACGGCCGGGCCGACGTCGGGACGGCCAAGTTGCGCTGCGTCGAGTGGAAGACGGGCCGGGTGATGTGGAGCCGCGACAACTTCGGCGTGGCCTGGCTCATCGCCGTCGACGGCGGCCTGCTCGCCCTCACCGAGGGAGGCGACCTGGTGCGGTTCCAGGCCTCGCCACGGGGCTACACCGAGCAGGGCCGGGCCTCGATCCTGACCCGACCGGTGCGGGCGGCCCCCGCCCTGGCCGACGGCCGGCTCTTCGCCCGCGACGGCCGCAAGCTGGTGTGCGTGAACCTCCGCCGCGATTAGGGCCGGGCCGCGATCAGTACCCGGCTACATCCCGATTCGTCAGTCGGTCGGTCAGTCAGTTAGTCAGTCAGTTAGTCCGGGCCGGGCCGCCTGCCGACCAGGGCCGGGCCGGCGGTCGGTCGTCGCGGCGGCGGCGGGTGCCGTCGTCGTCGAGTTGGTTGAGCCGCTCCGAGCGGTGCTTGCCCAGATCTTCTGGCGCGAAGGCGGCCTCCTCCGGGTCCTCCGCAAGGTTCCGCTTCAGTTGCTGGCGGCGGTGCTTGTTGCCCCGCTTCTTGACCGCCCGCTTCAGGTCGCGGAGCCGGCGCTTGTCGGGATCGGACATCGGTATTCCCCTCGGGCAGGTGTGGGATTGCCGGATCGGTATGGCTCCCCAGGCTCCCCCTAGGCTCCGCCCGGGAAGGACGGCTTGAAAGCGGGCCGGGATACTCGAAACTGCTGCTATGGCACGAATCCTGATCGCGACCGACGCCTGGCACCCGCAGGTCAGCGGGGTGGTCCGCACGCTCGAGGCGACCTGCCGCGTCCTCCGCGAGTGGGGGCACACCGTCGAGGTGATCGAGCCGACGGCGTACCCCTCGGTGTCGACGCCATTCTACCCGGAAATCCCCATCTGCTATCCCCGACCGGCCCGGGTGTACGAGCGGGTGCTGAGGTTCCGGCCCGATCACGTCCACATCTCCACGGAGGGGGTGCTGGGCCTGCTGGTTCGCACCCTGTGCCGGCGGATGGGCTGGCGGTTCACCACGTCGTACCACACGCGGTTCCCCGAGTACCTGAAGAAGCTCGTGGGTCTGCCGGAGGCCGTGACCTACCGGTTCCTGAGGTGGTTCCACGGCGGTGCGTCGGCGATGATGGTGGCGACGCCGAGCCTGGAGCGGGAGCTCGTCGCCCGCCGCTTCCGGCCGCCGATCCGCCGCTGGTCGCGTGGGGTCGATCGGAGCATCTTCCACCCGCGGCCGAAGGTCGATACGGCATACCGTCGGCCGGTCCTGCTGTACGTCGGCCGGGTGTCGCACGAGAAGGGCATCGACGAGTTCCTGAGCCTGAACACGCCGGGGACGAAGGTGGTGGTGGGGGACGGGCCGGCGCGGCCGGAGTTGGAGCGGCGGTTCCCCCACGCCGTCTTCCTGGGTTACCGCAAGGGGCAGGCCCTGGGCGAGGTCTACGCCGCCGCCGACCTGTTCGTCTTTCCCAGCCGGACCGACACGTTCGGCGTGGCGGTGATCGAGGCGTTGGCCAGCGGCTTGCCGGTGGCGGCCTACCCGGTGACCGGCCCGGTGGACATCATCACCAGCGAGAAGTGGGGGGCACTCGACGACGACCTCGGCCGGGCCGTCCGGCGGGCACTGGCCAGTGCCGACCCGGCCGCCTGTGCCGCCCAGGGGGCCAGCTACACCTGGGAGAACTGCACCCGACAATTCCTCAATAACCTGGTGCCGATCCGGGGTACGCCGTGAGCGAAGACGACGACCGAAGCGACCGGAGCGACCGCAGCGACCGGAGCGATGGGAGCGACGAGAGAGACGGGAGCGACCGGAGCGACGGGAACACCGGGAGCGGCGGGGGCCTCACCTCCGGGCCGTGGTATGCCGACGGCCTGGCCTTCGAGTGTACCCGCTGCGGGAAGTGTTGCACCGGCGAGCCGGGCTATGTGTGGGTGACCGAGGGCCAACTCGCCGCCATCGCCAGGTTCCTGGGGCTGTCACTCCGCCGGGTCCGTGAGTCATACGCCCGCAAGGTCGGTCGCCGGACCAGCCTCCGCGAGCGGCCCAACGGCGACTGCATGTTCTGGGACCGGGCCCGGGGCTGCACGATCTACCCCGTCCGCCCGCCGCAGTGCCGCACCTGGCCGTTCTGGGAAAGTAACGTCGCCACGCCGGAGGACTGGCAGCGCACCTGTTCCGTGTGCCCCGGTGCCGGCCGGGGGGAGGTCATCCCGGTCGAGGAGATCAGCCGCCGACTCCGGGTCATCAAGCTCTGACAGGACGGGACGCGACGAGAGGAGCGGCCCGCCTGTGCGAATGTTTGGGAAAAGCGGTCCGCCTTCGGAGGGGCGGGTCGGCTGGCGGGTCGGCAGGCGGTTCGCTCGGCGGGACCGGCCGGGACGGGAAACGGTGGGTATTTGCTTTCCCCTCGCCCCGGCTCGCGATACCCTGTCGCTTGACCGATCCCACCACCACTACCGCACACCAGAGAACCGCCCGATGGCAACCGTCACACGTCCGGCCCGAACCGGGTTATGGCTCGCACTCGTCGTCGGGGTCGTCGCCCTGCCGGCGTGCAACCGGAGCAGGCCCACCGTCTCGGACAGTAGCCCCACGCCGCCCTCGGAGGGGTCCTCGAAGTTCGGCCCGCCCGGCGGGATACCCACCAACACCAACAACGGGTCACGGCCCCCGTCCGGCCCGAAGGACGCCGCACCGCCGGCCAAGAACGACCCGACGCTGCCTTCGCCGCCGGCCACGCCCCTGATCCGCCTCCCCGACCCGCGGACGCGACTGAACAGCCAGAACAACCTCAAGGAGATCGCCCTGGCGATATTCAACTTCGAGGCTGCAAACGGGACTTACCCCGCCGGCATCGCGGACAAGTCGGGCCAGCCCGGCCTGAGCTGGCGGGTCGCCCTTCTGCCGTTCATGGGGCAGGAAGATCTGTACAAGCAGTTCAAGCTCGACGAGCCGTGGGACAGCGAGCACAACCGGAAGTTGATCGGGCAGATGCCGAGGACCTACGGCATCTCGAACCTGGCGACGAACGGGTACACGTTCTACCGGTCGTTCAGCGGGGCGGGGGCGATCCTGCCGCCGCAGGCACAGCCCGGCCGCCCCGGCCAGCCGATCCCCGGCACTCAGTTCCAGGCGATTACCGACGGCATGTCGAACACGTTGATGGTGGCCGAGGCGGCCGAACCGGTCATCTGGACGAAGCCGGACGACCTGCCGTTCACGCCGGGCAAGCCGCCGAAACTGGGCGGGGGTGTGTTCGCCGACGGCTTCCACGGGCTGTTCTGCGACGGCAGGGTGCGGTACCTGCCGGCCAACCTCGACGCGACCACGTTGAGCAACCTGATCCAGATCAACGACGGGAACCTGATCAACCTGCCGTGAGGTGAGCCGGACTCCGGGAACTGACGTTCCTCGGCTCGTCGTGGATATGTTCCGGCTCGTCGTGGATATGTTCCGGCTCGTCGTGGCCATTTCGTAGCGAACGCCGTTCGTCAGTAGCGGTAGATGGCGGCCAGGCCCGTCTTGGTCGGCATCCGGTCGGTCGGCACGACGACCACGTCCCCGCCGGTGCGAAGCACCAGTTCCGCCAGGTCGTCGAGTAGGTCGTCGGTCTTGGGGTCGGCCAACTCGGCCGGTCGGATCGCGCCGGTGTGGGGGTCGATCTGCCCCGGGAGTACCCGGTCGGCGTCGATGAGCAGGCGGCCCACCCGGCCGGCGACGGCGGCGCGGGCCGCGTCGGACAGGTCGCCCGTTCCCTGCCCCCGCCCGCTGGCCGTGCCGAAGTCCTCGGTGAGCTGCTTGAGCCGGGCCAGGTAACCAGGCTCGATTACCGCCCAGGCGCGGGCCAAGAGGTCGCCGGGGGCCAGGGCGAACGGGTCGCCGACGACGCCGTCGGGCAGCAGGTCGGGGTTGCGGCAGACGGCCCGGAAGGGGGTTTGGTGTTCGGCCAGTGCGGCCAGGACGAGCGGTCCGCCACCGGTCGGTAGCCGGCCGGCGACGCCGCGGAAGAACCGTTCGGTGTCGATGTCGATCTCGTCTTGGCGGGAACCCTGGCCGTGGTGCAGTTTCGGCCCGCCCGGCCCGGCGAACCTCACGGCGTGGCGTGGCTCGGTCTTCTCTTCGCCGAGGAGTTCGGTCAGGGTCACGGGGAAGCCGTCGGCCGCTTGCGCGTCGAGGGCGTAGCGATTCCCCTCGAAGAGTACGGCCTTGTCCCGGGACAGGGCCAGCACCCGGAAGCGGTCGGCCGACTGGACGTAGCGGAGCAGCGGCTTGAGGTGGAACGAGTCGGCGACGACGGCCAGCTCGGGGAACTTCCGGGCGACGGTGAAGACGTCGAAGCGTGAGTCGGAGGCCAGGACGGCGACCCCGTCGAGGGTGTGGTTCCAGAAGTGGGCGTCGCGGGCCAGGGCGTTGAGCTTGTCGAGGAGCGGGCGGGTGTCGCGGCCGCGGAAGGCCCGGTCGAGGGACTCCTCCACCTGCTTGACGAGGTTCTTGAAGCGGATCGGGTCCTGGGCGTTCTCCGGGTGCATGCGGTGGGCCGGCTGGTAGATCGACACACACGGGGACTCGGAAGCCGACAGGACCGTGGTCAGGTATTTCGGGTCGAGGGTAGGCATGTGGGGTCACTCCGTTTCGTGCCGGTGTGGTGCCGGTGTCGCCCGCCTCAGCGGAAGTAGCGGTTGACGATGTTCTCGAGCATTTCCTGGCGGCCGGAGGTGTTGGGGTCCGGCTCTCCCTTGGCGAGCATGTAGGCTTCGAGTTCCTCGAACCTGGCCCGACCGCTCTCGATGTCGGCCCCGATGCCGGCGTCCCAACTGGCGTAGCGCTGCTTGACGAAGTCGCGCAACAGGCCGTCCTTGCGGATGGCGGCGGCGATCTTGAGCCCCTGGGCGAAGGCGTCCATGCCGCCGATGTGGGCGTGGAACAGGTCGACCGGTTCGAAGCTCTCGCGGCGGACCTTGGCGTCGAAGTTCAGCCCGCCGGAGCCGAGCCCGCCCTGGTTCAGCACCACGAGCATGACCTGCGTGGTCAGGTACAGGTCGGTGGGGAACTGGTCGGTGTCCCAGCCGAGCAGCAAGTCGCCGCGGTTGGCGTCGATGCTGCCCAACATGCCGTGGATGCTGGCGTACATCAGCTCGTGGGGCATCGTGTGCCGGGCCAGGGTGGCGTGGTTGGTCTCCACGTTGAACTTGAACTCCCTCTCCAGGCCGTAGCCGCGGAGGAATGCCAGCGAGTTGGCACAATCGAAGTCGTACTGGTGGCTGGTCGGTTCGTGCGGTTTCGGTTCGATCAGGAAGGTGCCGGTGTAGCCGATCTTCTTCTTGTACTCGACGGCCAGATGGAGAAAGCGGGCGAGGTGATCCAGTTCGCGCTTCAGGTCGGTGTTCAGTAAGCTGACGTAGCCCTCGCGGCCGCCCCAGAACACGTAGTTCGCGCCCCCCAGTTCCTGGGTCACTTCCAGGGCCTTCTTGACCTGGGCGGCGGCATAGGCGAAGACGTCGGCGTTGCAACTGGTGGCCGCCCCGTGGACGAACCGCTTGTTCGAGAACAGGTTGGCCGTCCCCCACAGCAGCCTGATGCCGGTCTCCTTCTGCTTCTGGGCCAGCTTCTTGACGACGGCGTCGAGGTTGCGGTTCGTCTCGGCCAGGTTCTTTCCTTCGGGGGCCACGTCGCGGTCGTGGAAGCAGTAGAACGGGACGCCGAGCTTCTCCAGGAACTCGAAGGCCACGTCGACCCGCTTGAGGGCCATGTCGAGCGAGTCGGTGCCGTCTTCCCAGGGCCGCACGGCGCAACCGGGGCCGAACGGGTCGCTACCGGTCCCGCGGAAGGTGTGCCAGTAGCACACGGCGAACCGCAGGTGCTCCTTCATCGGCTTGCCCTCGACGAGTTCGTCGGGGTTGTAATGCCGGAACGCCAGCGGGTTCTTGGAGTCCGGGCCTTCGTAAGCGATCCTGGGAACGTCGGGGAAGAAGCTCATGGCCTCACCGGGGGAAAAAGTAGGTATCGGGTTTTGCGTTCTGTCTCATCGGGCCTTCGCCTAGTGTCATCCGGCGGCGATGGCTTTCATCAGGGCCACGGTGAAGGCGGGTAAGTCGTCCGGCTGGCGACTGGTGATGACGTTGCCGTCCACGACCACCGCGCGATCGACGTAGGTCGCGCCGGCATTCACCACGTCGTCCTTGATGGCGAAGAAGCAGGTGGCCGTCTTGCCCTTCAGGGCCGGCGTGCTGCACAGCACCCACGGGCCGTGGCAGATGGCGGCCAGCGGCTTGCCACGGGCGAAGGCGTCGCGGACCAGTTTCAGCATCGCCTCGCTGCGGCGGATGTAGTCCGGGGCGAACCCGCCGGGGATCACGACCGCGTGGAACTGCCCGGCGTCCACGTCGGCCGCCGCCACGTCCGACCTCGCCGGGTAGCCCAGCTTGCTCGGGTAGGTCTTGCCCGCCTCGGGGCCGACCAGCACCACCTCGCAGCCGGCCTCCCTCAGACGGTACACCGGGTACCACACCTCCAGTTCCTGGTACTGCTGTTCGATCAGCACGGCGACACGCTTACCGGTCAGGTTCATGGGCAAGCTCCACGGCGACGGAACGGGGAAGAGGTTCGGGACAACGGGCGGTTCACACGGCCGGCGGCCGGCTGGGGAGACCCGGGCCGGCGCGGCCCGGCGAGCGGCCGGTCCGCCGTCGGGTCCGGCGTCACGGCGGGGAGGGCCTCTTGGTGAAGATGATGACGTGCTGCCAGGGGAGCGTGCCCACGGTCTTGGTATGCTCCATCTCCGGGAACACGCCCATCTCCTTGAGCACCTGCCGCTCGCTCATCTTGTGGACGAGCTTGATCGGCACCTTGTCGTCTTCCAGGCGGAACTCGACGAACACGAGGCGGCCGCCGGGCCTCAGCGCCTCCACGAGCTTCTCCGTCATCTCGAAAGGGAACTCGAACTCGTGGTACACGTCGACCATCAGGATCAGATCGACGGCGTCGGCCGGCAGCTTCGGGTCGGTCGGCGTACCCCGCACCGTCTGGACGTTCGTCACCTTCCGCTTGCGGGCCTTCGCCTCGATCAGGTCGAGCATCTCCTGCTGGATGTCGGAGGCGATGACCTTGCCGGTCTCGCCCACCAGCGGCGCTAGCAGGAAGGTGTGGTAGCCGCTGCCGGCCCCCACGTCGGCCACGACCATGCCGGGCTTCAGCTCCAGCGCCTTGATGAGCTTCTCCGGTTCTTCCTCCTTGACCCGTTCGGGCCGCTCCAGCCAGCCGGCCCCCCGGTAGCTCATGACCTGGGCGATCTCGCGGCCCAGGTAGAACTTGCCGATGCCGTTGGGGTCGTGGTCGGCCCGCGTCTCGTACCGGGGCTTCTGCCGCTTGGGCGGCTGCTGTGCCTGGAGTGGCTCGGGTCGCTTGGGCGGCTCCTGGCACACGACCGACACGGGCGAACCGACGGCGAACACGGCCACGAGGGCGGGCGTCACGAACCGGCACATAGCACTTCCTCTTCGATAGGCCGGGTTGTTGTAGCGGTTCCCGCCCGGCGGGCCAAATTCCGCACCAGCCGGTTGACCCCGTGCGGCTCATGGTGCATAACGGTACTGTACAAAAGAACATTACTCGTCGGGTCGGCCCGGGGCCACCGAGCACCTCCGCACGCCGGGCGGGGGAGATGCGCAGGGTGCCCGGCTCCCCCGCCCGGTCCCGTCCCCCGGGGCCGCACTCGTCTCGGAATCGTCGCGGAGAACGCCATGCCCCGCAAGCCCGGCTATACGGCCTATTCACCGGCCCTCGACGGTTCGGAGATGACCCGCGCGGAGGTGGAGTTCCTCCTGGCCGTCTCGACCTATCAGAGGCGGCACGGCCGCCGCTACCCGACGTGGCGGGAGGTCCTCCACGTCCTCCGCTGTCTGGGTTACCGCAAGGTGGCCGAACCGGTCCCGATCGGACCGCCGCAACCGGTACCGGACGTCGAGGCTCAACCGTCGCACTAGGCTCGCCGTCGGACACCGCCCGACCGGGTCCCGCGACCGGAGAGGCCGCCCCAATCAGGTCCCGCGATCAGGAGGCATTGGCATGTCCCTGTTGGCCCGCATGCTCAAGGCCCTGCGACCGTCCCCGCCGAAGTCCCCCCCGCCACGGGTCGCGGCCGTCTTCACCCCGCCGTACCCGGCCGTCGGCTGGTGGCACGACGACCCCGCCGAGCAGCTCCGCAATTACCGCTCGTGGGTCTATGCCGCCGTCAACGCCATCGCCCAGGAGGTCGCCCGGCACCGCCCCCTGCTGTACCGCAACACCGGGCCGGCCGAACACGACCTGGTGACCCTGCCGCACACCCACCCGCTGTGCCGCCTCCTCGACCGGCCCAACCCCTGGCTCACCCCCTGGGAACTGTGGTACCTCACGGTCGTCTACCTGGAACTGACCGGCAACGCCTACTGGTACGTCGCCCCGCACGCCGCCGACGGTTCCCCGGGCGAACTCTGGGTCATCCCGTCGCCCTGGGTCCGCATCGTGCCCGACCGCACCGAGTACGTGCGGGCCTACGAGGTGGCCGCCCCGGGCGTGCCGGCCGAGTCCTTCCGCCCCGGCGAGGTCGTTCACCTGAAGTACCCCAACCCGCTCGACCCGCACTACGGCCTCTCGCCGCTCCGGGCCAACGCCCTGACCATCGACGCCAACACCGAACTGCTCCGCAGCCGCTACCAGACGTTCCTCGCCGGTGCCCGGCCGGGCGTGGTCCTGCACACCGAGCAGACCCTGACCGACGCCACCGTGACCCGGCTCGAGGAAAAACTGACGGCGAAGTTCGGCGGCCGCGACAACTGGCACCGGCCGCTCGTCCTGGAGCAGGGCCTGAAGGCCAGCCCCTGGACGCTCACCCCGGCCGAGATGGACTTCCTCAACTCCTCCCGCATGACCCGCGACGAGATCCTGGCCGTCTTCCGCGTCCCGCCGCCGATCACCGGCCTGGTCGAGAACATGGGCCTCGGGGCCGACATCTGGTTCGGTGCCCGCGTGGTGTTCTGCGAAGGCACGATCCAGCCGAAGCTCGACCTCCTCGGTCAGGTCCTCACCCGCGACCTGGCCCGTCGCTACGGGCCGGACGTGACCGTCGCCTTCGCCGACTGCTCGCCCCGCCTTCTGGAACAGCGCCGCAAGGACGACGAACTCGACGCCAAGCTCGGTTTGCGAACCGTCAACGAGATCCGTAAGGCCCGCGGCCTGGCCCCGTTCCCCGACCCCCGGTTTGACCGGCCGCTCACGTGAGACGTGTGATACCCGATTGCTTGGAATCGTCAGCGATCTGTTTGCGAGCGGGGGACGTGAGTCCCCCGTACCCCTCGCTCCGCGTGGGTCGCCGGATGACACGGGGGGCTCACGCCCCCCGCTCGCAGATCACGAATCTCCGTCCCTCCGTCCCTCCGTCCCTCGGTCCCGCAAGGAGCCTGCCGTGCCCCACACCCGTGCCGATCCCGCCGCCCGCACCCTGGCCGTCAACCCGGACAAGCTCACCGTGCGGTCGGTCATCACCAGCATCGACCCGGACCGCTCCGGGGACGTGGTCGTCCCGACGGGCTTGCGGAACGCCGACGAGTTCCTGCTCAACCCGGTCGTGCTGTGGGCGCACCAGCGGCTCCACGTCCCGCCGATCGGGGTGTGCGAGTGGATCGACATCCAGCCCCGCCGGATCGTGGCCCAGACCCGCTTCGCCCGGGGCGTCCCCTTCGCCGAGGACGTGTTCCGGCTGTACGAGCAGGGCGTCCTCCGCGGCTGGTCGATCGGGTTCATCCCCCGGAAGACCCGCAAGATGCAGATGGTGAACGGAAAATCACCAACTGTCGGGGTGCGGATCGAGGAGTGGGACCTGCTCGAATACTCGGCGGTGCCGATTCCCGAGAACCCCGCTGCCGTCACCGTGGTAATCGAGAAGGGCCTCGTCCGTGACCCCGCGCTGTGTGATTGGCTGGTGAACGGAAAACCAGTAGCCGATGTGCTGGCCGATCTGCTCCAGGACGACGAACCGGTTCGGCACAGCGAGTGAGTTCCCGCCCCGCGTCGCCACGGCAAAGTGCCGGCCATCCCGATTCCCCTTCACCCGAATCCGAGGCGTCCCATGTCCGAGAAATTCCAGTCCCGTGAGGAGTTGGTGTCGTTCATCGAGGAGGAGGCGACGGCGGCCGTGGGCCGAGCCGCCCGCGTCGAGCGGCGGGTCCCCTGGGCCACGGCCGGCCCCGTGTGCCAGGACTCGGCCGGGTACTCCGTCCTGAAGGCGGCCGCCTTCGCCCTGGGGTACGTCGGCCCCGAGCAGGCCAAGGAAGAGATCCACACCCACCAGCAGCTCCGCGACCTGTATGCCGGCTACGGCTTCTCGCCGCACCACGGCCAGCAGTCGTTCCTGGTGCCGCTGGCGAGTGCCCACCTGCCGGCGTTCGAGCCTCACGGCCGCCGCCTCCGCGACGAGCTGCGGCAGAAGATGACCGCCCATGCCGACAAGTTCGACCCCGACGAGGCCGACTGGATCCGCCGCCGTACCGGGGGGGGCAATCTGTTCACGACCAAGGCCCTGGGCACGCTCAACGACACCGCCGGCGGGAGCCTGGTGCCGCTGCCGCTGCTCGGCGAGTTGATCGACCTGCAGCGGAGCCTGGAGGTGTTCGCCACGGCCGGTGCCCGCGAGGTCGCCTTACCGCCGGGGGGCCGCATCCAGTTCCCGAAACTCACCGCCGCCTCCACCGCCTACTGGGTCGGCGAGGGGCTACCGGTCACCGAGAGCCAGCCGACGACCGGCAACCTCGACCTGCAGGCGAAGAAGCTCGGCGTGCTGGTGAAACTCAACAACGAGCTTCTGCGGTTCGCCAGCCCCAGTGCCGAGGGGATGGTCCGCTACGACATGGCCCGCGCCGCCGCCCTGAAGGCCGACCTGGCCATGCTCGAGGGCACCGGCGGCACGCAGATCAAGGGGCTGATCACCTACCCCGGGATCGGCACGCACACGGCCTCGACGGTCGGTGCCAACGGCGACCTGTTCCAACCCCAGGACGTGGCCCTGATGGAGAGCAAGTTGCCCGACGCGGTCGAAGCGCCGACGGCCTGGGTCATGCGCAAGACGCTCTTCGCGGCCCTGTTGAACCGCCGGGCCGATGCCGCCGTCGCCGGCGACATGCGGGGGCCGTTCCTGCTCCGCGGCCCGTCCCAGTCCGCCGGGGCACTGCCGGCCGAACTGTACGGTACGCGGGTCGTCCGCTCCGCCCAGGTGTCGAACACCCGGGTGAAGGGGTCGGGCACGAACCTGACTTACATCCTGCTCGGCTACTTCCCCGACTGGGTCGTGGCCCGCATGGGGGTGATGGAGTTCCTCGCCTCCGGCCTGGGCGACACCGCCCTGCAGAACGACCAGACGGTGCTGCGGGGCATCCAGCACATCGACGCCGGCCCACGCCACCCCGCCAGCTTCGTGCTGTGCGACCAGTTGGTCGTCGGCTGAAGCCCACGCTCGCCCACCGCGGGTCGGTGTCCCGCCGCCCGCCTTCCCCGTTCCCCCCGGAGGTTTCGCATGTCCACTGCCCTTCACGATGTCGCCGCGGCCGCGTTCCTGGTCCCCGCCGTGTTCCCCGGCACCCGCACCGCCCCCGTCACCGGCCCGGCCCTCGACATGCTCAGCGGCGACGGTCCCTGCTTCGCCGTGCAGCAGGTCGGCGGGCTGGCCGATGACACCACCCTGACCGGGGGCCTGGAGGAATCCGCGACCGGCACCGGGGGCTGGTCGGCGATCCCCGGGGCCACCTTCGCCCAGGTCGGCTCCGCGAACAACGTCCAGGTCTGCCGCTTCACCCGCACCCAGCGCTACGTCCGCTACGTCGGCACGCTCACGGGGGAAACGCCGTCCGTCGAACTGGCCGTGCTCGTCGGCCAGCAGACCAAGACGCTGTGAACCGGCGGTCGTTGCCGCCCTGCCCGACACCGGAGGCCCCCATGCCCCTCGAAAGCCTGACCGAGGTGAAGGCCGCGCTCCTGATCACCGGCAGCGGTGACGACGCCCTGCTGGCCCGGCTGCTGGAGGCGGCCGAAGGATTCGTGGCCGACTACACCGGACGCGACTTCGCCGGGGGGACGTTCACGGAGACCCACCCGGCGGGCCGCTCCGTCGTCTTCCTGCGGAACTACCCGGTGGCCTCGGTCACGAGCCTGAAGGTGGACGCGGCGCGGCAGTTCGGGGCCGAGACCGCCCGCCCCGCCGACACCTTCGTGCTTCACGCCGGCCGGGGTGTGATCGAGTCGCTCACCGGACCGTTCCTGCCGCCCCGCCCCGGTGTTCGCGACGACTGGCCCGGCAGCGTGCAGGTGGTGTACGACACGCCGACCGGCCCCGTCCCGCCGGCCGTCCGCCGGGCGTGCGTCGAGTTGGTCGGGCACTGGTACCGCCTGGCCAAGACGGTCCGCGACCAGGACTACCAGATGCTCACCCTGCGGCTGGAAGGCGGCAACCAGAAGGACTGGCCGTGGAGCCTGGCGACCGGCCACCGCTTACCGCCGCAGGTCTTCGAGTTGCTGGCCCCCTACCGTGTTCCGCCGCTCTGACCGACCGACCCGATCCGGGCGTCGTCTTGATGGAGGCGTCGCATTCTTGTCGAGCCTGAGGCGCAGGCGCGGGCGGGGTGTTCCGCACCCTGAGCCGCCGCACGGCCTTACTCCTTGACGAGCCTGAAGCGCCAGCGCGGGCGGGGCGTTGTGCCCCCGCCCGTGCTGCACGGCCCGTCAGGAAACGGACAGGACCATCCGGGTTGCTGTCTGGGACCGTTCCGAGGACGGAAAACCTGCCAACGTCCGGCCGGCTGCCCCGTTCTGATTCCTGACGGGTGGGCGTAACGGTCGGCCCGCGCTGGACAAGCGACCGGCCGGGGGGCTAAGGTGGGAGTTGCCGCTCGCCCCTCACCCCGACCCGATCGGACCGGCCGCCGCTTGACCCGCGACACGGAGCCCCTTCTCCCCCGCGAACCGACGGAGGAGGCTGACTGGATACGGGCCGCCCAGGACGGCGACCGCGCCGCGTTCGCCCGCCTGATCGAACGCTACTGGGACCGGCTCTACCGCTGGCTCTACCAACTGACTCGCGACCGCCATCTGGCCGAAGACCTGACGCAGGAAACCTTCTTGAAAGCTCTGGCGGCCGTCCGGTCGTTCCGAGCCGGCAGCAACTTCCGCGCCTGGGTCTTCCGCATCGGGCACAACAACTTCGTGAACCAGAAGCGGGCGGCGCGGCGGGTGAACCATCAGTTGCCGGAAGACGTGCCGGCCCCCGGCGTGGGGGGGACGGAGGCCGCTACCGAGAACCGCGAAGCCCTCCAGGCCGTAGCCCGGGCCGTCGCCGAACTTCCCCCGGACTTCCGGGCCGCTCTCACCCTGCGGGTCGAGCACGGACTCTCCTTCCGCGAGGTGGCGAAGGTCCTCAAGACGACCGAGGAAACCGCCCGCTGGCGGGTCTTCAAGGCCCGCCAGAAGCTGCTGAAGGTTCTGGCCCCGGAGTTGCTCCCGCCGGGTGCCGCGACCGGCGAACCCGGTGAACGACCCGGGTGAACCGGACCCGGGTGAACCGGACCCGGGTGAACCGGACCCGGGTGAGCCGGACCCCGATGAGCCGGACCTGGGTGAACCGGAACCGGATGAACCGGGTTGGGTAAGCCGACCGAACTGGGGTGAGCCGAACCGCGGGGGACCGACCGAATACCGGATGAAGCCGATGAACTGCTCGACCCTCCGCAACGCCATCCTCGCCCTGCCGGACCCCCGGTCCGTCCCGGACCCGCTCGGCGCGCACCTGGCCGCGTGTACCGCCTGCCGCCTGTGGGCCGAGCAGGTGGCCCGGCTGGAAACGCTCCTCGAACGTCTGCCCGTTCCGCCCCCGCCTGCCGACAAGAAGTCGGCCCTGGTCGCCTCGCTCACGGGGCAGCGACCGGCCGGGCCGTTCGCCGAGCGGTTCGCCCCGTCGCCTGCCCCGTCGTCGTCCGTCCCGTCGTCCGCTCGGTGGTCCCGCTCCTGGGTGCGGCACGCGACGCTGGTCGGGGCGCTGGCGGCCGCCGTGTTGCTCGCCTGGGGGGCCTGGGTGTTCTTGCCCGCGCCCGGCCCGAAGTCCGACCAGGCGGAGGCGACCCCCGAGCACTCGTTCCTGAAGGCGGTCGCCCGGCGGAACGTGGCCCTGGCCCGCACCGAGTCGCCCCGGGAGAAGTTCCAGGCCCTGGTCGGATTGACCGACGACCTGTCGGCCGAGGCCGTCGCCCTGGCCCGAGTCGCCAGTCCCGAGGACCTGAAGGACATCGCCCGGTGGTTCGACCGGGTCATGAGGGAGGGGCTGATCCGGCAGGCCGAGCGGATGCCCGAACACGCCCTGACCGCGGCCGAGCGACACGCCGAGTTCGCCGCCCTGGCCCGCAAGCTGGCCGACACCGCCGCCCGGACCGAGGGTGCCGCGGTCGAGGTCGCCCCCGAGGCCAGGGCCGCCCTGGAGCGGATCCGGGATTCGGCCCGGTTCGGGGAGAAGAAGCTGTCGGAACTGGCCCGAGGGAAGTGACCGTGACCCGTGCCGCCCTGCTGCTGTTGGCGTCGGCCGTGCTGGCCGCCTGGGCCGGGGCCCAGGGGCCGCCCCCGCCCCTGCCCGCCGCCACGCGGGTGAAGCTCTTCAAGGTCAACCGGTCAGTGATCGAGAGCCTGGTCAGTCACGGCCTGGAGATCGCCGCCAAGGACGACCCGCAGGACCGGGCCGAGGAGTGCCGCAAGACGGCCCGCACGCTGGTGAACTACCTGGCCCGGGCCGCCCAGGACGATTGCGACGCCGACCGGGTCGCGGAACTGGCCGGGCTGCTGGCCGAGGTCGTCCGCGACGGGTTGGTGCCGAACTGGCAGCGGGCCCGCCGCGAGATCCCGCCGGGGTCGCCCCGCGAGCCGGAACTGCTCCGCACCCGCGACGCCGCCGCCGCCGACCTGGACGCCGCCCGGGCCGCCGTCCCCGACGCCACAGTCGCCGGCCACCCCCGGGTACGGCAGGCCCTCGACCGCCTCGCCGAGCTGAAGACGGCCTTCGCTCGGTGAGCCGCCTCCCGCCACCGCTACTCCGGGTCCGGGTCTTTCAGGTACTCGTCGTGGAAGACGGCGACGGCCTCGGCCAGGTCGCGGGCCGTCTTCCGCAGGCGGCCCCGGTCCGGGCGGCGCAGTTCCGTGCCGAACTCCAGTTGGATGGCGTCGATGCCGTGGCCGGTGTGGCTGCCGTAGGTCCCGACGATGTACCCGCCGACGAACTTCGGGTCTTCGCGGGCGTCGTCCGCTCCGCCGCCGCTCGGCCTTACCTTGTAGCCGCTCCGCTCCATCTGCCCCAGGATGCTCCGCTTGCCGTTCACGGCCGGCCAGCCGAAGCGTTCCTTCAGCAGCGTCACCGTCTTGCCGTTGAGCGTGCCGCGACAGAGTGAGTCGGGGAAGTCGCCCTGCCCGTGGATGTCCAGGAGGATGCCGCGGCCGAACTTCTTCCTGACGGCCCTGCAGGCGGCCTCGAGGGCGGCGTGGTAGGCGTCGTAAACCGGTTTGGCCTTCTCGGATTCGTAGGCGTGCTCGGCCGGCCGGTTCACGTCCAGGGCCTTCCGCTCGAAGCGGGCGATCACCAGCCAGGGCTTGCCGTCGAGGTGCTTCTCGAGTTCGGCGGCGAACGCCTCGGTCAGTCGGTCGGTGTTGGCGTCCAGGACGGTCTGGAAGTTGGGGATGCCTTTGCCGAGGCGTTCGGGCACGTCCGGGATCGGCTGACGTCCGCCGTGCGGGGCCGACACGATCACCGGCAGCGTGCCGGTCTGAACGAAGACGAGTTCCTCGTCGTTGCGCTCGGTCGGCCCGGGCGGGGCGGCGGGGGCGACGACCATCGGGCAAAGCAGGAGCAGGGGCCAGCTGGTGGATCGAAGCATGGCGGTTCGGGGGGTCGGGCGGGCCACTCGGACGAGCGGCCGGGCACCGGCGACGGCGAGGAGGCGGCGGTCAGGACTTCCCTTGTTCGGCCCCGTGCGTCGCCGTCGGACCAGCAGTCAGACCAGCAGGTCGCGGCAGTCGGCGATGGCCCCGGTCAGGGCGCTGGCGGCGACGGTCAGGGGGCTGGCCAGGTACACCCTGGCTTCCTTGTGGCCCATGCGGCCGGGGAAGTTGCGGTTGGTCGTGCTGATGCACGAGATCGGCGCGTTGAGCCGGCCGAAGGTGTCCGCCGGCCCGCCCAGGCAGGCCGCGCAGCTCGGCTCGCCGATCTTGGCCCCGGCGGCCAGGAAGATGTCCTTGAGCGATTTCCCGTCGATCGTCTCGGTCTCCAGCCCGCGGGCGACCTCGGTGGTGGCCGGGACGACGAACGTGTCGATCTTCACTTCCTTGCCCTTGAGCAGGGCGGCGGCGGCCCGGAAGTCGGTCAGCTTGCCGCCGGTACAACTGCCGATGTAGGCCCGGTCGAGCTTCGTCCCCTTGACCTGCGAGACGGACGCCTTGTTGTCCGGCGAGTGCGGTCTGGCGACGAGCGGCTCGAGCTTGGTCACGTCGTAGACCTTCTCGAAGCAGAATCTCGCGCCGGGGTCGGTGTAGACGGCGGTGTAGGGCTTGCGTGCGACGTTGCGGCGGTTCACGTAGTCGAGCGTGACCTGGTCCGGGGCGATGATGCCGTTCTTGCCGCCGGCCTCGATGACCATGTTGCACAGCGTCATGCGTTCCTCGATGTTCAGGGCGAAGACGCCGTCGCCGTCGAACTCCATGGCCCGGTAGGTGGCCCCGTCGCAGCCGATGTCGCCGATGACGGCCAGGATCAGGTCCTTGGCCATGAGGTAGGGCGGTAGTCGGCCGTGGAAGACGAACCGCATGGTGGGCGGGACCTTGAGCCAGAGCTTGCCGGTGCCCAGGACGAAGCCGGCGTCGGTGTTGCCGATGCCGGTGGCGAACTCGCCGAAGGCCCCGGCGGTGCAGGTGTGGCTGTCGGTGCCCAGGAGGACCTCGCCGGGGCGGGTGTGGCCCTCCTCGGGCAGGGCGATGTGGCAGACGCCCTTATAGCGGTCGGTGCCGACGTCGTAGAAGTACGGCAGGTCCTGTTCCCGGGCGAAGGCGCGGAGGACCTCCACGTTGCGGTTGGCCATCGGGTCTCTGGTGAAGATGTAGTGGTCGGGGATGATGACGACCTTTTCGCGGTCCCACACCCTGGCCGCGTCGCCGCCGAAGTACTTCTTGAAGATGCCGATGGTGCCGGGGCCGCACACGTCGTGCGTCATCAGCACGTCGACGTCGACCCACACGTTCTCGCCGGGTTCGACGGCCGTCCGACCGGCGGCACGGGCCAGGATCTTTTCGGTCATCGTCATCGCGGCAGGCATGGGAAAGCTCCGGGGGGCCGGGCGAAGGCTGCAATGGCGGGTCTGGGCTTCGTTCATCTTATCGCGGGGGCGAGGTCGGGTTCACCGGCCGACCGCCGGCGTACAATACCGGTGCCGGAGACGGGTAGCGCCATGCACCACCCCGCGATCAGGCCGCCCCTGCTCACCCCCGACCTGCCGGGCGTCGGCGGCCGTATCCGGGTCGAGCCGGAAGACTTCGAGGTCGAGGAAGTGCCGGCCTACGAGCCGTCCGGCTTTGGGGAACACCTGTACCTGTGGGTCGAGAAGCGGGGTATGGCCCCCGAGTTCTTCGCCCGCACGCTGGCCCAGAGGCTCGGTATCTCGCCCGGGGCGGTCGGCACGGCGGGGCTGAAGGACCGGTACGCGGTCACCCGGCAGTGGGTGTCGGTGCCGCGCGAGTGCGAGCCGCGGCTGAAGCACCTGGACGGCGATGGGGTCCGGGTCCTCAAGACCGGGCTGCACGGGAACAAGCTGAAGCCCGGCCACCTGCGGGGGAACCGCTTCGCCATCCTGATCCGCGACGTGAACCCGGCGGTCGACCCGGAACCGGTGCTGGCCCGCATCCGCCGACTGGGCCTGCCGAACTTTTACGGCCCGCAGCGGTTCGGCCGGGATGGCTCGACGGTCGACCTCGGCTGGCGGTGTCTGGCTGGCCGCCCGCCCCGGCGGGTCCGGCCGTTCCTCTTCCGCTTCGCCCTCTCGGCGGTGCAGTCCCTGCTCTTCAACGACTACCTGGGCCGGCGACTGCAAGACGGCCTGCTCCGCACCGTTCTGCCCGGCGAGGTGCTGGCCGGCTGGCCGAGCGGCGGCCTGTTCGTCGCGAAGGACGTGGCCGCCGAGCAGCGCCGCTTCGACGCCCGCCAGACCGTCACCGCCGGCCCGATGTTCGGCAAAAAGACTTACCCCGCCGAGGGCCTGGCCGCCGAACGCGAGGCCGCCGTCCTGCGTGACAACGGGCTGTCACCGGCCTCGTTCGGTGGCTTCGGCAAGCTGCTGTCGGGTACCCGCCGCCACAACCTCGTGTACCCCGACGACCTCGCCTGCCGCCGCGAACCCGCCGGGCTGCGGCTGACGTTCTTCCTGCCGGCCGGTTGCTATGCCACCGTGCTGCTCCGCGAAGTGATGAAGACCGAACTCGACGCCGACCCCGATTCCCCGGAAGATGACGGGACCGACGACGACCAACCTCGGAGCTGAGGTATGTGGATCCAGAACGTGCCCGGTGGCGGGGTCACGGCACTCGCCTACACCCCCGACGGCAGCACCCTCTTCACGCAAGACGGCGGCCGGTGGTACACCGCCTGGGACCTGGCCACACGCACCGGGCGGCGGCTCTTCCAGTACCCCGAAGAAGTGACCCTGCCCCTGCCGCCGGTGCAGACCCGCAAGGTGACCAACTACTTCCCGCGGATGTTCGTCTCGGCCGACGGACGGTTCCTGATCACCAACCTGAACCCGCCCCTCGTCTGGCACCTGGAATCGAAATCCCTCTGGTGCATCGTCCCCGAGGAGTACTCCTTCGCCGGCGTCTCCGTGGGCGTCGGTCGCCGCCGCGTCGAATGCGTCTCCCCGGACTGGCTCGGCATCCGGTCGTGGTACTTCGACACCCGACAACCCGGTGAAGAACTCCGCGACTGGCCCGTCCCCGGCACCATCAAGACCCACCACTACGATGCCGACGGGAGCCGGGTCGTGCTGCTCAACTGGAACGACGTGGTGACCGTCTGCGAGGTGGAAACCCGGCGGGTGCTGGCCCGGGCCGAGTTCCCCGACAGCGGGCTGCAGCACGCCCGGTTCGCCCCCGACGGCGAAACCCTCGTCCTGTACATGGCCGACGGCCTGATCATCTGGGACCTGCCGACCCGATCGGTCCGCGTGCCCAAGGTCCCCTGCGACCGCCCGTACTGGATGCTCGCCTTCCATCCGACCCGGCCGCTCGTCGCCGTCCGCCGCCACGACGGACTGCTCGCCCTCATCGACCTGCGGACCGGCAAGGAACTGCGCGGCCTCGACTTCGCACTCGGAAGGCAAACGACCTGCGCCGCCTTCTCCCCGGACGGGCTGACCTGCGCCGTGGGCGGCAGCGACAAGCGGATGGCCGTCTTCGACCTCGACATCTGACCCGATCCGACCCCGACCTGCTTGAGTTGTGAGCCGACCCGATCCCGACTGAGCCGTGACTTAAACCGGAAGCTCGGGCGGCGACCCAGAGCGGGGAGTCAGAGTGGGGAGCCAGAGTGGGGACCCGGAGCGGGGAGTTCAGGCGGGGAACAGCACGGCGGCCCGCGGGTGGAGCGCCCCCGGGCCGCCGGTCGCGTCTGTGAGTCGTCGTGTGCGGTCGGTCGGCGACCGGTCAGTCGAGGTTGCCGGCCACTTCGCCGAGGGCCTTGGTGACGTAGGCCGCGAACGTGGCGGGGCTGACGCTCTGGCGGACGAAGCGGACCGAGCCGTCGGCCAGGCACACGTTAATACCTTGGGAGTGGAAGCTGTACGGCTCGCTGTCGTTGTTGCAGTTCATGACGCAGTTGCCGGCCCCCGGGGCGACGGCGTTGGTGTTGACCACGCCGGTGATCGGGTTGCAGCCGTCCAGGCTGCCCGAGCCGGTGTCGGGGTCGGACCAGCCGAAGCCTTCGTTGGACGGCGGTCCGCCGCCCGTGTCACGGCCCAGCATGTAGTGGTTTGGTCGGCCACCGGCCTCCATGATGAGGAAGGTGTTGCTGGTGCCGTCGGTGATCGAAACGATCGGGGTCTCCCGGCCGTTCTCCAGGGCACCGGGATGATCGACCCCCGGGATCGGATTGGCGATGCCCGTGCCGACGTAGAAGCGGTTGCGCACCTGGTGCATGACGATGTAGTCCATCGCCCCCAGGACCCGCCCGGCGGCCGGGCCGGTGTGGGCCGGCCGACGGCTGTCCGGGCTGGACGGACACTTGAAGAGCTTGATCGTGTTCTGGCCGTGTGCCAGGTTCGTCGGCGTGTCCCACCGCTGGGTCCGGTCGTAAATGCGGCCGAGGTTGTCCTGCTCCACATATGCCAGGGCCAGGATCGTCCACGAGGCGAACTTGTTGGTCGGCGTGTTCACGCGGGTGGACGGGAAGCGTTCCTGGTTGGCGTTGGCGAAGTTGTGGAAGGCCAGTCCGAACTGCTTGAGGTTGTTCTGGCAGCTCATGCGGGCGGCCGCCTCCCGCACCTTCTGCACGGCGGGCAGCAACAAGCCGATCAGGATGGCGATGATGGCGATCACCACCAGTAACTCGATCAGGGTGAATCCGGGGCGACGGGGCTTCGACATCGGGTCTGTCCGGGGGTTGGGGAGAAATAAACTGGCTCGGCTGGGCGGCTACAGGACAGGGGCCGCCTTCAGGTCCGCCACGGTACGACCCGGCAATTCTTAACCAGGCCCCGGACGGGCGAACCAGATTCCACATCAAATAAAAACTAAAATATCACACGATCCACACAATTGCATGCCAGCGTGAGAAGTTGCTGAATTTCCCGGTCTGCCTGTGGGCTTACTGTTCTTCTACCTGGTCCATCGCCGCCCGCACACCGGCCAACCAGGTCAGTGCCCGGGCCAGGGACTCCATCGGCAGTCCGACGACGTTGCTGACGCTGCCCTGTTCGACGGTCAGGTAGGGGTCGTGGGGGACCTCGATGGCGTAGGCCCCGCTGCACCCTTCCCACTTGCGGGTCTTCAGGTAGTCCTCGATCTCGGCATCGCTCAGGGCCTTCATGCGAACGAGGCTGCGTTCCTGCCAGGTGAACTGCCAGTCGCCGGGGCGGAGCCAGAGGCAGACGCCGGTCCACAGTTCGTGGACGGTGCCCGTGAGGGAGCGGATGATGCGGCGGGCGTGGGCCTCGTCGTCCGGCTTGCCGATCACCCGGCCGTGCAGCCAACCGACGGTGTCGGCGGCGATGATCAGGCCGTCATCCACCCGGGGGGCGACGGCGGCGGCCTTGAGCCAGGCCAGTTCACTGACGTAGTGGCGGCAGTCGCCCAGGCGGGCCTCGGTCGGTTCGTCGATGTTGGCGGGGATCACGTCGAAGCGGTAGCCGGCCTGTTCCATCAGCCAGCGGCGGCCCTGCGAGCCGCTGGCCAGGATCAGGCGGAACGGCGGCGGGGGGTTCGTCGGCATGCGTCGAGTACCTCGGCGAAGACGGGCCAGAGCCGGTCGGGGGTGAGTTCCGGCAGGCAGACCATGTTACCGCACGCCTTCCGGTAGCTGCCGCGGCACGGCACCCGGGTTTCCACGCCGCCGGCCGGGAAGGTGTACGGTCCGTGCAAGGCCACCCGGGTACAGGTGTACGGGGCGACGCAGGGGGTGCCGAGGGCCGCCGCCAGGTGCAAGGGGCCGGTGTCGTTGGCCAGCATCAGGTCACACTCGGCCAGCAGGGCCGTGAGCCGGGGCAGAGAGGTGCGGCCGGCTAGGTCGCGGGACGGTCCGTCCAGGTGCCGTGCCACTTCTTGTGACAAGGCGGTGTCATCGGCCGTGCCGACGAACAGGGCCGTGCCGCCGAAGGCCGCCTGGCCCCGCCGCAGCAGTTCGGCGAAGTAGGCCGGCCGCCAGCGCTTCGTCACCCACTTGGCACCGGCGGCGACGGCGACCCACGGCCGGGGAAGCCCGGCCAGGTCGGCCCGCACGGCTTCGACTTCCGCCCGGTCGAGGGGGACGTGGAACTGCTTCGGCCCGTCGCCGGCCCCGAGGAACTCGGCCACCCGCCAGTACCGGTCGACGGCGTGGATGCGGTCGGCGTCCGGCACGCGGACCTTGTGCGTGTAGGCGTACCGGCTGCCCTCGCGGGCGTTGGCGAACCCGACCCGCACCGGGGCCCCGCTGGCCAGGCACATCAGCCCGGAGCGGAGCAGGCCTTGCAGGTCGACGACCAGGTCGAAGCGGCGGCGGCGCAGTTCGGCGGCGAACGAGGCGGCATACCGCAGCGACTCCACCAGCCCCCGCTTGAAGGCCCCGCGGTCGAACGGCAGGGTGTCGGTCAGGTCAGGGTGCCCGCGGAGCAGCGGCTCGTAGGCCGTGTTCACCACCCAGGTGATGCGGGCCGTGGGAAACCGCCACCGCAGGGCCGTCAGCACCGGCAGGGCGTGGACGATGTCCCCCAGGGCACTCGGCTTGATCAGTGCGATCCGTCGCGGGTTTTGCATCGGCGGGTACTCGGCTTGGTCAGCCCGGTCCGTCGCGGGTTCGGCATCGGCGGGCACCCGGCGGGCACCGGCAAGTTACGCAAGTTACTCCGCTCCTTTGGTCCGCGGCAAAAGGGACAGCACGCCGGCGAGCAGCCCGACCGCCGCCAGGTACGGCAGTGTGTGCGAAGCCCCCGCCTGGAACAAGACCGACCCGAGCAGCGGCCCGAGGATGCGGCCCAGGGCGGCGAAGGCCTGGTTGACGCCCAGGACTTCGCCCTGCCGGGACGGGTCGGCCTGCTTGGAGACCAGGGCCGACACCGAGGGGTTCACGAACGCGAAGCCGACGACCGACACGGCCAGGGCCAGGTAGAATGCCGGCTTCAGCCAGTCGCTTCCGAGCTTGGCGGTCGTGAGCGTCGCCGCCTGCAAGGCCACCCCCGCCACGCCGAGCAGCCCCAGCATCATCAGCACCAGCCCGAGCGTCAGCAGACGTTTCTCGTTGTGCTTTTTCACCAGCGGCCGGTACAGGCCCCCGGCGACCGTCAGCACCGCGCCGACCAGGGCGAACACCAGGAAGTTGTCCTCGACCGACAGGCCGAACGTCGCCTCGGTGAGCAGGGCGAGCGTGGCCTCGAACTGGGCGAAGGCGAAGATCGCCAGGAAGTAGATCAGCACCAGGGTGCCGACCGCGGGCATCGCCAGGACTTCCCGGGTCCTGCGGATACTGAAGAAGTCCTTGCCGGCCTTGTTGGTCGGGTCACGGGTTTCCGGGAAGACGAGCAGGGCCAGCAGGAGTGCCGCCAGGGACAGGCCGGAGGCCAAGGCCCCCACGCCCCAGGGTTGCTGGTCGAACAGTTCCAGGCCGAAGTAGGCGATCAATGGTCCGAAGGTGAAGCCGGCCCCGAAGGCGATGCCGATCAGGGCCATGCCCTTGGCCCGTCTTTCGGGCGGCGTGCAGTCGGCGATGACGGCGGCGGCGGTGCCCACGCTCGCCCCGGCGATGCCGGAGCCGACCCGGCACAGCAGCAGCAGCGCCAGCGCCAAGCCCGACTGCGTCGTGGGTAGGGCGACCGCCAGGCCGTAGAGGGCGTAAAAGGCGACCGACCCCGTCAGGCTGATGAGCAGGACCGGCTTGCGGCCGATGCGGTCGGAGATACGGCCCCAGACCGGCGAGAAGACGAACTGCATCAGCGAGAAGACCGAGAACAGAAAGCCGATGACGGCCCCCTTGGCCGGGCCGGACAGGCCGAGTTCATCGAGGTACGGTCCGGCTTGCCGCGGCATCACCGGCAGGACGATGCCGAAGCCGAGCAGGTCGATGAAGACGACAAGCCAGACGATTCCCAGGGCGGCCGTGTTCGCGCGACTCATCGCTAAGACGGGAGCGGCGGCCCCCGGCGGTGGCGTGATCTCCATGCCGTGAACTTACGGCCGCTGCGACCGCCCGCACAGGCTCGCGTCGCGGCCCGGCGGCTGCACATCCCGGCCGCACGCCACCGGCGACCGGCGACACGCCTCTTGCGCCATGTCCGGCCCGGCTTGTCCGGCCCGTTTCGCCCGCTGCGCCGCGGGGACGGGGACCGGCGAACCTCGACGGCAGCCGCGCTTTTTCGCTTTTTCGCTTTTTCTCAGGCCCGCCAGAAGCGGAGCAGTTCCCGGCACAGGAACGCCCAGACGCCGCGGGCGGCGGCCCAGCTCCGGGCGGCGTCGGCCCGCTGCCCGGCGACCCGTCGGGCGGCCGCTTCCACCGCCTTAGTCAGCAGTTGAACCGGGGCATCGAGGGTGACCGCCAGCTTGTACCAGAAGAGCGTGCCGCGGCCGGCCCCGCACTTGCGGAAGTACTGCACATAACCGGTCATCACGCTCGGGGTCACGTAGCCGACGTTCACGCGGCTCGAGGCGCGGCCGTGGTGGGTCACCTCGACATCACTGACGTAGACGACGCGGCGGTTCTGCCCGACCCGGGTCGACAGGTCGATGTCCTCGACCCCGAAGCGGTACCGCTCGTCCCAGCGGCCGACCTCGTCGAACACCTCGCGGGACAGGAAGACCGCCGGACCCATGAGGATTTCCACGGCACGCAGGCCGTCCGCGTAGGCGTCGAAGGAGCCGCGGCGGTAGTCGCAGTAGGCCCGGCGGAATAACCCGGTCCAGCGGAGGATGCTGAGCTTGTGCAGCAACGCGGGGATCGTCGGGCGACGGCGGTAGGAGATCTGCAGCCGACCGTCCGGTTCGCGGAGCCGGGGGCCGAACATCCCGGCCGACGGGTCATCCTCGGCGTGGGCCACCAGCCGGCGCAGGGTGCCGGCCGGCACCTCCGTGTCGTTGTTCAGGAAGAACAGGAACCGGCCGTGCGACCGCGCCGCCGCCTGGTTGCAGGCCACCGCATAACCGCGGTTATCCCGGTTCCGCACCAGCACCACTTGCGGGAACTCGGCCGCCACCATCTCCGCCGCTCCGTCGGTCGAGCCGTTGTCCACGACGACGACCTCGAACGACACCCCCTGCGGGTTTTCGAACAACGACCGCAGCAGGTTCCGCAGCAGGCCCCGGCAGTTCCAATTGACAATACAGACCGACACCTCGATGCCGGCGCTGGCCACGGGGCTGACCACGGCGGCGAGGGGCTTCGGGGCGACGGCGGGTGCCGGGGACATGGTGGCCCTGTCGTTCGGCGGGCGGAAGGCGAGACGGGGTGTCCTAACACGCCGGGCCGGGCGGTGTCAATCGCGGCTTCAGCCCGGCGGCACCTCGACGGCGAAGTCGAAGACGTTCTCGCGGCCGGCCTTCACCTCCCGCACCACCCCGGAGAGGTCCGGTCGGGAGAGACTCGCCGGGAACGGCGGGCCGGCCGACGACAACACGCCGGGACCGGCCGCGATCGCCACCCGGTACCAGCCCGCCGGCACCCCCGACTCACCCCCGACCCGCAACACGAAGCGACCGTCCGGGCCCAGGTCGCCGCGGACCGGCTTGCCCGTCCCACCCCGTTCCGGGTCGGGAGCGAACACGACCACGCCGCCCGCCAGCGGCTTGCCTTGGAAGGTGACCGTACCCCTCACGGTCGTCGGCCCCGGCGGCGCGCGGTCGCACCCTCCCGGCACGGCCACGACCAGGGCACCGGCCCCGAGCGCCACGACCGGTAGCAGCATCCGCGACAGCAACGACACGGCTCTCCTCCGGGCCAGGACCAGTCCAGAGATCGGCACGACCGGTCCGGCCACTTCAGCCGTTCGGCCGGGCGGCCGTTCAGCCGGATCGAGCGTCCGACCGGGGCACTTGTGGCGCACTCGTGTTGACCCGCCCCGCCGCTTGCGGTAGAAGCACCGCCCGGTACCGGAATGGGGAACAGGGGCCGGCGCGAGCCGGCGCGACAACGGTCGTTCGACGGCCGGTGACACCGTGCGGTCACAGGGACCGGAACCCCTGCGCCGCCGGTCCGAGCAGAGGAGGGCAAGGAGTGAATCGCACCAGCATGATAGCTGTGGCCGGGTTACTCGGCTTCGGGGGGATGCTGCTCCTGACGAGTACCTCGCAGTCCCAGGCCCCCGGTGGGGCCCAGCCGGGCATACCCGCCGTGGCCCCGACCCGGCCGACCGTCGCCGTCTTCAACATGGCCGCCGTCATGCGCGACTACGGCAAGGCCCAGTACCAGGTGTACATGCTCAACAAGAAGCGCAACGAGCTGTCCGCCGACCTGGTCAAGTGGCGCAGCGAGTACATCAAACTCCAGCAGGACGTGCAGCAGCAGCAGGTCCCCGACCTGAGGGACAAGATGGCCAAGCAGATGCTGGAACTGGCCCGCAAGATCGAGGACCGCGACCGCGAGGTCAACAAGGTCCTCAACGACGACGCGACCGCCATCATTTCCCAGCTCTACGACGACATCAAGACCGTCGTGGACAAGACGGCGGAGATGAACGGCTACCACATCGTCTTCGCTTACCCGGACGCGGTCGGGCCGGAGGAGGCCAAGAACCCGATGATCAAGGAACTGAAGTTGAAGCCGCCGGCGGCCCACCCGTTCTTCGTCGCCAAGCAGGTGGACGTGACCGGCGTCGTGATCCAGACGCTCAACGCCTGGTACCCGTCGCCCCCGGTGCCCAAGGACGCCCAGAGCGGGTTGACGACCCCCAACCTCACGCCGCCCGCCCCGACGCCGCCCGCCCCGACGCCGCCGACCCAGCCGAAGCTACCGTGACGGGTAAATTTGCCGGGTCCGCGTGACGATAACAGTGACGCGGACCTGCGGCTGTGGCAACGGTCGCGACCCGGCCTCACACCCCGAGGAGCGGCTGCGGTCCCCGGGGCGGCTGCGGTCCCCGGGGCGGCTGCGGTCCCCGGGGCGGCTGTGGTCCCCGGGGTGGTGGGCACGCCCCCAACGGCTGGCAGGCTCGACTCACCGGCCCACGACAGATCGCACACCGGCAGGACGCCGGGAAGGCTGGCACCGTGAGAGACATCGGTTACCGTCACCAGCGGACACTCGCATCCGAGGTGATCCTCGACGGAACCGGCCTGGTCACCGGGGACCGCGTCCGCCTCCGTCTGAGGCCGGCCGGGCCGAACACCGGCCGGACCTTCCTCCGCCTCGACCGCCCCGGCTCACCACGGGTGCCGGCCCGGGTGCCGTTCGTGACCGGGACGCAGCGCCGGACCAGCCTCGGATCGCCCGCCTCCGGCGTCATCGTCGTCGAACACCTCCTGGCCACCCTGGCCGGACTGCGGATCGACAACTGCCTGATCGAACTGGACGGCCCCGAGCCGCCGGGACTAGACGGTTCCGCGGCCGGTTTCGCCGCCGCCGTCGTCCGTGCCGGTGCCACACTCCAGCCCGCCCGCTGCCCGATCCGCTCGGTGCCGTCGCCGCTCGTCGTGTCGCGTGGGAACTCGACGATCTCCGTTCACCCGGCCCGCGAACCCGGCCTGCGCGTGACCTACGTCCTCGATTACGGCTGGCCTGGCCCCATCCCGCCGCAAACCTTCACGACCGAGATCGACCCCGAGACGTTCGTCCGGGAACTGGCCCCCTGCCGGACGTTCGTGACCGAGGCCGAGGCTCACGAGTTGCGCGCCGGCGGGGTCGGCCGGCACCTGGGTCGCTCCGACCTGCTGGTCTTCGGCAGCCGCGGCCCGATCGACAACCGCCTGCGCTTCGCCGACGAACCGGCCCGTCACAAGGTTCTCGACATCATCGGCGACCTGGCCCTGTGCGGCTTCGACCTGGCCGGACACGTGGTCGCCTACCGCTCCGGTCACGCCCTGAACGTGGAACTGGCCCGCGTCCTGACGACCCTGGCCGTCGCCGCCACTCCCATACCTGTGGTCCGCCGGTCTGCTTGATGGGGAGTGCCGCCGGTTCGCTTGATGCGGGGTGCTGCCGGTCCGCTTGACGCGGGGTGCCGCCGGTCTGCTTGATGGGGGTGCCGCCGGTTCGCTTGATGCGGGGTGCCGCCGGTCTGCCGGTGCGGGTGGGTGGCCCGTGGGTGCGCAGGCCGTGCCGTGCCCTGGGGCTGCCGAGCAAACGAAGGTGACACGAGGGAACGCATGACGCGCTTGCGAATGGCGGTGATCGGGGTCGGACACCTGGGCCAGCACCACGCCCGCATCCTGGCCGGCCTGCCCGACGTGGAGTTGGTCGGGGTCGTGGACACCAACCCGGAGCAGGCGTGGTCGGTCGCCAGCCGGCTCGGCACCACGGCCTATGACCACTATGCCCCTCTTTTGGGCCGCGTCGATGCCGTCAGCGTCGTCACCCCGACGATCCACCACCACGAGGTCGCCGCCGCCTTCCTCCGTGCCGGCGTGCCGGTCCTCGTCGAGAAGCCGATCTGCCGCACCGTCGCCGAGGCCGACGACCTGATCGCCCTGGCCCGCGCCGCCGGCGTCCCGTTGCAGGTCGGCCACATCGAGCGGTTCAACCCGGCCTTCGAGGAACTGGTGAGGCGACCGATCCGCCCCAAGTTCATCGAGGCCGAGCGGCACGGGCCGTTCACCGGACGCTCGGTCGACATCGGGGCCGTCCTCGACCTGATGATCCACGACCTCGACCTGCTCCTGTCCCTGGTCGGTTCCCCGGTCGAGAGGGTCTCGGCGGTGGGGGCCCCGGTCTTCGGCGGACACGAGGACATGGTGAACGCCCGGCTGGAGTTCGCCAACGGCTGCATCGCCCACGTCACCGCCAGCCGCATCACCCGCCTGCCGAAGCGACGGCTGCGGGTCTGGGCCCCCGAGGGCTACGCTGGCATCGACTTCGTCACCCGCAAACTGACCCTCGTGCAGCAGAGCGAGGAGGTCCGCAGGCACGGGCTGCGGGTGGAACATCTGGACGCGGCGGCCAAGGCCCGGCTCAAGGACGAACTCTTCGGCCGATACCTGCAGGTCCTGAACCTCGACGGCGACCGCAAGGGCGACCAGCTCACGGCCGAGTTGAAGCACTTCCTCGACTGCGTCCGCACGGGGGGCCGGCCGCGGGTCACCGGGGAGGACGGCCGCAACGCCCTGGAACTCGCCGAGCGCGTCCTCACCGCCCTGCGGAACCATCGCTGGGAGGGCACGGCTGACGGGCCGCTCGGGCCGGACGCACTGCCCGCGCCGATCGGCTACCTCTTCCCGCCGGTGCAGATCGCCCGCCCGGAAGCCGCCTGACTTCACCCGCAAGCCGCCGGACTTCACCCGCAAGCCGCCGGACTCCGCCCGGAAGTGGAAGCTACCGGACTTCACCCGCAAGCCGTCGGACTCCGCTCCGACCGGGACCAATGACCGAAAGGGGGCCGGGGCCGCCGTCCGGTCCAGGGCCGGGGGGCTTCGGCCCGTGGTCATGGGGGCCGGCTCGGAGTTGCGGATCACCCGCCGGCCGGCGAAACGGTCCAGGGGGCTTCGGCCCGCCGCCGCGGTAACCTTGTACGGGCGGTGTAAGAATTACACGCCGATCGCCCGTCGTCGGGGTCGGCCCGGGACGTCTGTAGAAGTTACACCGTTCGTCCGGGGGGGTGTTCCGCTCGGCACACCTGGATCGATCCCCAACGCCCGACCACGCCGTAAGTTAAACGGCTACATTTCGGACCACTCGGGCCGCCGACGATTCCCGGCACACGGCTTGCGGCTAGACTTCCGACGCCCTTGCCGTGCATCAAGACCGGCACCGCCGGTTCGGCGTCGTCTCCAACGGAGGTCAAGGGAATGACGCTTCGTCGGCTCACCGCCGCTCTGGTCCTGACGCTTCTGGGTTGGCCCGGAATCGCCGCGGCCGCGAACTACGAAACGGCCAACTTCATCGTCGAGGCCCCCACCGCGGAGCTGGCCAAGAAGTTCGGTGAGATGGCCGAGGTCTACCGCCGGGAAAAGGCCCTGGATTGGCTCGGCCGCGAAATGCCCCCCTGGCCCCGCAAATGCCCCCTACAGGTGCAAGTGACGATGGGCTCGGCCGGCGGGGCCACCACCTTCACGTTCGGCTCCGAGGGCGGTCGCCCGGTCGTCACCTCGCAGCGCATGGAGATCCGCGGCGAGGTCAGGCAACTGCTCCACAGCGTTCTGCCGCACGAGGTCACGCACACCGTGCTGGCCCACCACTTCGGCCGGCCCGTGCCCCGCTGGGCCGACGAGGGCGGCAGCGTCCTGAGCGAGAACGACGACGAGCGGTTCAACCACGACGTGAAGTGCCGCGAGATCCTCAACGCCGGCCGGGGCATCCGCCTGCGCGTTCTGTTCCGCATGACCGAGTATCCCCGCGACATGATCGTGCTCTACGCCCAGGGCTACTCGATCACCGCCTACCTGGTGGAGCGCGGGGGCGGCGGCCGCGAAGGCCGTGCCAGGCTGCTCCAGTTCCTGGCCGGCGGCATGGCCGGCAACAGCCCGGAGAGTTGGAACGAGGCGGTCCGCCGGGTCTACGGCTTGGAATCGGTCGACGCCCTGGAGGAGGCCTGGCTGGCGTCGCTACGGACCCCGCCCAGCCGCGTCGCCGCCCGCGACAACGGCACCACCGCCGGCCCCGGCACTGGCCGGTCGCCGGCCCCGACCTATGCGGCGGCCGGTGGCGGCCGTACCGAACTGCGCACCTCGGCGGCCCCGTCGATGCCCCTGCTCGAACCACCCGTCAGGGCCCGTGGCGCCGCCCCCGATTTCGAGCCGTACCGCCCGACGAGTTTGCCCGCCACCCGTCCCGCCGCCGCGGACCTGCCGCCCCCGGTCCTGCTGCCGCCGGAGTTGCCCCCGCCGGCCCGCCCGTGACACCGGCACGGCACCGGCATGGCACCCCGACGGGATGACACCGGCATGGCACCGGCATGACACCCCGGCGGGATGACATCGGCATGACGCTCCGGCGGGGTGACACCGGCATGACGCCGACGGGATGACACCGACATGACACCGGCGGGATGACGCCGGCGGGATGCTGACGTGACACGGGAGCCGCGGTACGGGTCGCGGCGGCCTGGCGGTGCGCCGCCGGCCTTCAGTCCTTCTTCGGGACGACCCACGTCTCTTCGGGCGGCCGCTGGCGGTGGTAGCCGGTCGCCTCCTGATAGGCCCGGGCCACGGTCAGCAGGTCGGTTTCCCCGAACAGTTTGCCGGTGAAGGTGACGGCGGTCGGCGTGCCGTCCTTGCGGAACCCGTTGGGCAGGCAGATGGTGGGGTGGCCGGTCAGGTTCGTGATCGCCAGGTCGTTGCCGCCGACGTAGCAGTCGACCGTCTCGAAGACCCGCGCCATCTGCCGCATGATGAGGGTTCGGGCGCGCTGGGCGCGAACGTAATCGACGGCCGAGATGAACCGCGCCCGGCGGAAGGGGACGGGCCAGAGCCCCAGCCCGTCTTTCACCCCGGCCCGGGTCAGGTCGTCGAAGGCGGCGGAGGCCTCCACGTCGAGGATGAGGGTGACGACGGCGGAGGCGGCCGAGACGGCCGACTGCGGCAGGGTGATCGGCACGAGTTTCACGCCCAGGTCCTGCAGTACCCGGCGGGTCGCCTCGGGGGTGTTCTCGAAGGTGCCGACGCGGAGTTCCTTGAGGGGTCTGGTCCCGGGCCAGGAGAACGGCCGGTCCTGCACCGTGGCGTCGTGGCCGTCCGGTCCGTGGATGGCGGCGAGTACCAGGGCGCAGTCCTCGACGCAGCGGGCCATCGGCCCGATCTTGTCGAGGGACCAGCACAGGGCCATGCAGCCGTGGCGGCTGACGCGGCCGAAGGTCGGCCGCAGTCCGGTCACGCCGCAGACGCTGCTGGGCGAGACGATGCTGCCGAGCGTCTCACTGCCCAGGCCGAAGCCCACCAGTCCGGCCGCCACGCTCGACGCCGTGCCCGCCGACGAGCCGCTGCTGCCGGACTTCACGTTCCAGGGGTTGCGGGTCTGGCCGCCGAACCACCGGTCGCCCCAGGCCAGCGAGCCGAGCGTCACCTTGGCCACGAGTACGGCCCCGGCGGCGTCCAGCCGCTCGGCCACGGTCGCCTTGGTGTCGAGCGTCTGCTCCTTGAAGTGGCCCGCCCCCCACGTCGTCCGGTAGCCGGGGTAGGCGATCAGGTCCTTGGCCGCCCAGGGGATGCCGTGCAGCGGCCCGCGGTACTTGCCGGCGGCGATCTCCTGGTCGGCCCGGGCGGCCTGCTTGAGGGCTAACTCCTCGGTCAGCGTCACCACGCACTGCAGCGCCGGGTCGTACTTCTTGAGCCGGGCTAAGTACAGTTTGGTCAGTTCGCTGGAACTCACCTGGCGGGTGCGGACGAGCTCGGCGAGCCGGTGGACCGGCAGGAAGGCGAGGTCGGCATCGCCCTGGGGTCGGGGCACCTCGGCTTGCGGTCGTGAGGGCGTGACCGTGCCACGCGGTCCGTTCGGGGCCGGCTCGGCCGGGGTGGGGGTGAAGTAGACGGCCGGCGGCGTGTCGTACCCGACCGGGACCTTGCGCACGGCGGCGACGCGGGCCAGGGTCGCGTTCAGCCCGGAGGCGACCGTCTCCCGGTCCTCGTCGGACAGGGTGATGCCGGCGACCCACTCGGCGTTCCTGACCATCTCGGCCGTGACCCGTTCCCCTTTCGGTTGGGCAGCGGCGGAAGCGGCAACGGCGCGGTGGAACGTCTCGGTGCCGATGCCGATGGCGGCGGCCGCGGCGAACAGTTCACGGCGGGAAACGTCGGTAGTCATGCGGTTCTCCGGGGGGTCGTGTGGTCGTGGCGACCGGCGGCGGGCGGCGGGTTCACGGACCGCCGCCGGCCAGGCTCCTCTGGAAGGCGGCGACGCCGGCCCCGGGTTCGAGCGGCCAGCCGCTCTCGAGCAGTACCAGCTCCAGGGCACTCAGGGCTGCCAGAACGTCGAACGGGTCGGTGTGGCCCATGTGCGCCAGCCGCCAGATCTTGCCCTTCAGGCTGTCCTGCCCGTCGGCCAGCTTGAAGCCGTGGACCTTCTCCAGTTTCTTGAGGGTGGCGCTGCCGTCGAGTCCGGCCGGCACGGTGATGACGGTCAGGGCGTTGTTCGGTCGTTCGGCGAAGAGCCCGAGCCCCATCGCCCGGACGGCGGCGCGGCAGGCGGTGGCGATCCGGGCGTGGCGGGCCCAGACGTTCTCGAGGCCCTCGGCGCGGATCCGCTTCAGGCTGGCCCGCTGGGCGCGGATGAGGGTGTTGGCCGGCGTAAACGGCGTGTCGCTGTCGGCCAGGGACTTCCTGTACCGCCTGAGGTCGAAGTAGAAGCTCCGAACCGGGGTGGCCTCGATCTTCTTCCAGGCCTTCGGGGAGACGCTCACGAAGGCCAGCCCCGGCGGCAGCATGAGGGCCTTCTGGGAGCCGGTCACGCACACGTCGATGTTCCAGGCGTCGACGCGGCACTCCATCGCCCCGAGGCCGCTGATGGCATCGACGACGAGCAGCGCGTCGGTCCTGGCGACCAAGGCTCCGAAGGCGGCGATGTCGTGACCGACGCCGGTGCTGGTCTCGCTGAGGGTGGCGAAGACGGCTTTGGCGTCCGGGTGGGCGGCGAGGGCCTCGGCGAGCATCTCGGGGGTGACGGCCTTGCCGTAGGGCACCTCGACCGGGACGATCCGGGCCGCGAAGGTCGTCAGGATGTTCCGCCAGCGTTCGCCCCAGCGGCCCGCCGTACACAGGATCGCCTTCTCGCCGGGGGCCAGCACGTTGGACACCGCCGCTTCCATCCCGCCGGTGCCGGAACTGGTGAGGGTGTAGACGGGCTGGCTCGTCTGGAAGACGTACTTCAGGTCCTCGGTCAGCTCGGCGAGGGCGGCCTTGGCTTCCGGGGAGCGGTGGTAGGTGACCGGTCGGGCCAGTTCCAGCAGCGTTTCCTCGGGTACCGGGGTCGGGCCGGGGGTGAACAGGCGGGGCTTCATCAGATCGGTCCTTGGCTGAGGAAAGCAGGCACACCCGCTGTTGTATGGCCGGGCGGGGCCGGCGGCGGGCGGGGCCGGCGGCGGGCGGGGCCGGCGGCGGGCCGTGTAAGCACCCGGACGGGACCGTGGTATCCTGTCCCGGTGGTGTGTCGTGCCCGGTGGTGTGTCGTGGCCCGACCGGCTTGGCGGCCCGTCGACGCACCGGCTTGGCGGCCCGTCGACGCACCGGCTTGGCGGCCCGTCGACGCACCGACGTACTGACGCTCCGACACACCGACCGGCCCGCACCCCGGTTCCCGAACCGCTTATGACCCGCCTGCTGACGATCCTGCTCGGTCTTAGCCTCTCGACCACGCTGACGGCCGCCGACTGGCCCCAGTGGATGGGTCCGAACCGCGACGGGGTGTGGTCGGAGACGGGCATCCTCCGCAGCTTCCCGAAGGACGGTCCGAAGGTGCTGTGGCGGGTGCCGGTGTCGTCGGGCTATTCCGGCCCGGCCGTGGCCGGCGGCAAGGTCTTCGTGACCGACCGGGTGCTGGCCCGGGGGGCGATGAACCCGGCCGACCCGTTCGACGCCCGCACGCCGGTCGTCGGCACGGAACGGGTCCTCTGTCTGGACGGCCGGACCGGCCGGGAGCTGTGGAAGCACGAGTACCCCTGCTGTTACCAGATCAGCTACCCGTCCGGCCCGCGGTGTACCCCGACGATAAGCGACGGCAAGGTCTACACGCTCGGGGCCATGGGGGACCTGTTCTGCCTGGCCGCCGACACCGGCAAGGTCCACTGGTCCCGCAACCTGCCGGCCGACTTCGCCGCCAAGGTCCCGACCTGGGGGTACTGCGGCCACCCGCTGGTGTACCGGGACCTGGTCATCTGCACCGTGGGGGGGAAGGGGTCGGTCGTCGTCGCCTTCGACAAGGAGACCGGCCGGGAGCGGTGGCGGAGCCTGTCGGCCCGGGAGATCGGTTACAGCCCCCCGACGCTCGTGACCGTCGGCGGTCAGGACCAGCTCGTCGTCTGGCATTCCCAAGCGGTCAACGGCCTCGACCCCCTCACCGGGGAGGTGTACTGGACGGTCGGGGTCGAGCCGGCCTTCGGTATGGCGATCATGGCCCCGCGGCTCGCCGGCGACCGCCTCTTCGTGGCCGGGATCGGGGGCTGCGGCGTCGTCCTGAAGCTGGACGGCACCAAGAAGACCGCCACCCCCGTCTGGCAAGAGGTCCTCGTCAAGGGCAAGGAGATGGTTCCCAAGCCCCGCGGCCTGTACCCGGTGAACATGACCCCGTTCATCGACGGCAACACCGTCTACGGCGTCGACCAGCCGGGCATGCTCCGGGCCATCGAGCTGGACACCGGCAAGCGGCTCTGGTTCACGCACCGCCCGGTCATCGGACGCGAAGAGGCCGAGGACTTCGGACAGGCCAAGGCCGGCACCGCCTTCCTCGTCAAGAACGGCGACCGCTTCTTCCTGTTCGCTGAGACCGGCGAGTTGGTCATCGCCCGGCTCTCCCCCGAGAAGTATGAGGAACTCGGCCGGGCCCGCCTGCTGGAGCCGACCACACCGGCGTTCAACCGCAAGGTGGTGTGGTGCCACCCGGCATTCGCCGACAGGTGCTGCTTCGTTCGCAACGACACGGAGATCGTCTGCGTTTCCCTGGCCGAATGAGGGCGGTTCGCCGGGGTGATCGTGTGGCGGGTGACGACCGTCTGGTCGCCGTGACCTCTGGGCTATTCGATTGCCGGACCTGTGGGCTACTCGATTGCTGAGGGCGTCGCTGACGGCGGGCTGAGGTGCCGCCCCTCGCCGGGGGGCCGCCATGTCGCCGGTCACGCCGCCGGGTTGCTCCCTTGCGGGCCGACCCTCGACCCGGGACAATAGGCCGTGCGGTTCGAGTCACCCGTCGGTCCTGACCGTGGTGCGCCCATGCCGATGGACTTGTCGTGTCCGAAGTGCGGCTTCGTCTTTCCCGTCGCGGATGCGGCCCATCCGGTCGGCGTGGAGTGCCTGCGGTGCGAGGCGCAGCTGACGGCCGAGTTCCGAAAGCTGCCGATGCCGGCCCCCGGCCAGCCGCCTTACGAACTGGTGGTGACCCTCGGGGCACCGGCCGCCGGGTCGAACCGGTCGATGCCCGCCGACGGCACGATTCCCAAGCGGAGGTTCGCCGACGACGAGGGCGACGACCGCCGCAAGAAGGCCACGGGCAGCGGCCTGGGGGTCGTCGTCCTGGCCGCGCTCTCGGCACTGGTCGCCATGCTCGGCGGCCTGGGCACGGCCGGCTACTTCCTGTTCAGCGAGGCCGGGCTGGACACCACCTCGTACACGTCCCGCCGGGCGGGTACCACGCCGCCCCGGAACTTCGGCAGCGACATCCGCCCCCGTGTGCCCGCCCCCCCACCGGTGAACCTCACCCCGCCGGGTTTTACCCCGCCGGATTTCACCCCGCCGGGTTTCGCCCTGCCGGATTTCAAACCGCCGAGTTTCACCCCGCCGGATTTCACCCCGCCGGGTTTTACTCCCCCGGGTTTCACCCGGCCGAATCCTCAACCGGGCCTGACGATCCCCGACCGGAAGCCGCCGACCCCGACGCTCCCGGAGGTGCCCAAGAAGGTCGATAGCTTCATCCTGAGTCCGTCGAGCCCGCCGTTGCCGCCGCTGCGTCCGGCGCGGGTCGAGGCCGACGGCAAGCTGGAGGTTCCGCTGCCCGGCAAGGTCGGCCAGGTCGTGGTGGCGGCGGGCGGCCGGTACCTGGTCATGCACTTCCCGCTGGAGGGGAAGCTGGCCACCTTCGACGTCTGCGACGGCAAGATCGTCGGCCAGGCCGATGCCATCGAGGTGAACTGCCTGCTCGCCGCCGGGGTGACGCGGGCCGTCGTCTACTCCCCGGTCCAGCGCAAGCTCCGTGCCTACGCCATCCCCGACCTGGCCAAGCTCGACGAGGCCCCGAGCGTGCTATTCCACGGCCCCCGGAGCATGGCGATGGGGCACTGCACCGACGGCCCGCTGCTGCTGATCGACCCGTTCGGCGAGGTCGTCCTGCAGGACGTCGAGAAGCCGGGGTTCCCGGAGATCGAAGGCTCCCGCGGCAAGCCCGGCGTCCACAGCGGCCAGGCCCGGGCGGCGGCGCACGGCCGGTCGTTCTCCACCTTCGACGGGTTCGGCAGCCCCCACAAGGTGATCGTCCTCACCGAAAAGGGCCGCAAGTGGGTCGCCAGCAAGGACTCGGCCCCCACCCCCTTCCCCACCGCCGCCGGCGACCTGTTCATGGGCCTGGGCGGGGCCATCAACTCCGCCGGCAACTCGGTGTACCTCGGCGGTGCCGCCGCCCCCCCTGGCACATGGTTCGTCCCGGCCGCCACCGGACTGTACTTCCTCAAGCTCACCCCCGTGACCAGCGGGACCGGCATCCGCGCCAAAAGGACCCTAACGGTGTCGGTCCACTTCGGCCGCGGCACGAACACCGCCGACAACCCCTTCCCCAATACGCTCACGTTCGAGGACATCCCGGCCGACGGGCTTATCAACCCGTTCGGACTACCCGAGCCGCTCGACCAGCGGTTCATCCTGGTGCCCGAGGCCCAGGTGCTGGCGATGGTCCCCGGTACGAAGGACCGTGTCATACTGCGGAAGTTCGTGAGGCGCTGACCGCCACCGCGCAAGGCGACGGGCGGCGTCGGGAGCGTCGGGCGGCGACGGGAGGCATCGGGAGGCGACGGGAGGCGGGGGCCGCGGCCGGTCGGCTGCTAGATGCTCACGCCGGGCCGCCGCCGCAGTCTGCGGGCCAGGTCCGGTGCCACGCGGTTGCCGCCGAGCGCGCAGACGGCCAGCCGGGGCAGCACGTCCGGGTCGGCGAGCGGCCGAAGTCCTTCCCCCAGGTCGTTACCGGAGAGGTTCAGTTCGATCAGGTCCTGCAGGGCCGGGGCGGTCAGCAGGCTGTGGGCGACGGGGTCGGTCAGTCCGCATTCGCTCAGGTCGAGCCGGCGGAGGGCGCGGAACTTCTCGCCGGCCAGCAGTCGGGCCGCCTCCGCCCCGACGGGGCGGGAGCCGAGCGCCAGGTGCCGCAAGCCCGGCAGGTCGAGCCGAACCAGGAATTCGCGGAAGAAGTTGTCGCTCAGTCGTCCCCGGACGGGCCAGGACTCGTCCAGTTCCAGGGCGGTCAACCCGCGGAGGGCGGGGTTGCGTGCCAGGGCCAGCAGCCCCTTGGAGCCGAGCGGGTTGTCGCTCAGTTGCAGGTGGCGGAGTCGGGCCAGGCGGCGGCACTGGCCGATCGCCAGGGCGGCCCGGGCACCGAGCCGGTTGTTGCGCAGCCGCAGCGACCGGAGCGATTCCGCGGCCGGGGTGGCGGCCAGGGCGGCGACCTCCTCGTCGCCGATCTGACAGGAATTGAGGCTCAGGTAAGCCGGCCGGAACCAGGGGGCCTGGAAGAGGCGGGTGGCGTCGGCGGCCAGGGACGTGTGGTCGAGCACCAGACGGGCCACGGCCGGGAACGCCGCCGAGCGGCTGAAGGCTTCCCAGGCCCGGAAGGAGAAGTCGTTGTTGCTCAGGTTCAGGTCGTGGAGCCGCGGCAGAGGCTCGGCCCGGCACAACTCCAGGAAGGCGTCCTCGGCCAGGCCGTAGTCGAACCCGAGGGCCTTGAGGTTGCGGAACCACGGGGCGGCGGCCAGGGTCCGCATCCCCTCGGGGCTGAGCTGCGAGAAGGACCAGTCGAGCCACTCCAGGCGGGTGAGGTTGTCGGAGCGGGCGAGGGCTTCGGCCCCGGCGGTCCCGATGTCAAAGGCCGGCAGTAGCCCCTTCAGGCCCCGCAGCCGGTCGCAGGCCGCGATCAGCCGGCAGGCCTCGTCCTGAGGCTCGGCGTCGGTCGCCAACTGCAGGGTCAGGACCTCCAACCGCTCGACGACCGGCTGGCGGAGGAGTTCGTCCAGTTGCGCGGTGGTGAGGAATCGGACCACCAGCCAGCGGGTCGGGAGCAGGTCGAAGGCCTTTTCCAGAGCCGCCGCCAAGGCCCGCATCGATCGCCGGTCGGACCGGCCGGTCCGCTCGTAATCGAAGTAGCGCGGGAAGCCGCGACGACTGTTCCGCCACCAGGCCGGGCCGTCGTCGAGGGCCAGCCCGCCCGCAAGCCTCGGGGCCGACCGTGGCTCGTGCGTTCCCAGCCAGGACTTCAGTTCCTCGTGCCGCTGCTCCCAATCCGGGTAGTCCGGGTGATCGGGCCGCTGCGCCTCCAGGGCGCAGCCCAGCCGGATGAACTCCGCTTCCTCCGGGCGGTCGTGTTCGTCGAGCCAGTCGGCGTAGACGAGTCGGGGCGTGTCGTCTTCCGGGGCGGCGACGATGGCCCGGTAGAGTGCCTGTTCGTCGGACATGCCGTGTCCGCCGGGTTGGGGGGGAGTGGGGTCAAGGGGGCGGGGGCAGTTGAGGCTCAGTTGAAGCTGAAGCGGATGCCGGGCCGCTTGGCGAGCCGGTTGGCCGTCCCCTTCGGTATGCCGTGGCCGAGCTGGACGTAGCCGAGTCGGGGCAGGACCTGCGGCCGGGCCAGCTTGCCGACGCCGCGACCGACCTTGTTGCGATACAGCGACAGGTAGACCAGCCCGGAGAGGACCGAGGAGCCGATGAGTTCGGCCGTGCCCCGTTCGCCGAGCGAACAGTTGCTCAGTTCCAGCCGCCGCAGGTTGGCGAACTTCGGCGAGCCGGCCAGGGCGCGGGCCCCGCGGACGCCGACCGGCAGGTCGTTCAGGCCCAGGTGGCGCAGTTCGGTGCCGGCAAAGCCGGTGAGGAAGGCGAGGACGTCGGCGGCGGCGAGGGGGGCCCGGGCGGTGTTGGTGGCGGACAGGTCCAGGACGCGCAGCCCCCGGAGCGGCTCGGAGCGGGCCAGGGCGGCCAGGCCGCCGGGGCCGATCGGGTTGCCGGTCAGTTCCAGCCAGCGTAAGCCGGCCAGGGCCTCCGAGCGGGCCAGGGCTTCGACCCCGCCGGCGGTGATGCCGCCGTTGCGCAGTTCGAGGACCTGCAGGCTGGGGGCGAATTTGGCGGCGGCCAGGGCTTCGGCCCCGGCCTTACGGAGGTCGTTACCGCTGAGGTTGAGGTGTCGCAGGGGCCAGCGGCCGCGGGCCAGGATCGCCACGATGTCCGGCGGCATGTGGACGCCGTCCAGGTCCAGGTGCCTCAGGCGGGGGAACGAGTCGCTGGCCACGAACCACTTCGCCCCGACCGGCCGCGGCTCGAAGCCGCCTCGCAGGGACAGGGATTCCAGGCGGGGCATCGGCGGCAGCTCGCCCAGGGCGCGGAAGTGGTCGCCGCCCCCGGTCCACAGCCGCAGCCGTCGCAGGTTGCGAAACCACTTGGCGCTACCCAGGATCTTCAGGGCCGCGGCCGGCACCGGGTACTCCATGGCCAGGGATTCCAGGTTCCCCAGGTAGCGCGAGCCGGCCAGGGCCTCGAAGCCGGCCGTGTCCAGCGGCAGGTCCAGGAACAGCCGCCTCAACCCGGAGGCCCGCGCCGACCGGGCGACGGCCGCCACCGCCTCGTCCTCGCTGCCCTCGGCCAGGTAATCGAGCCGCAGCCCCCGCAGCCGACCGAACACCGGCTGGCAGGCGAACAGGGCGATCTCCTCGTCGGTGGCGTCCTCCAGGCACAGCGTCCGGGCCGTCGTGCGGGGCAGCTCCCGTTGTAGCACCTCGTTGAGGGTGACGACCGTCTCCTCGGCCGCCGGACCGTAGGTGTCGAACCCGACCTCCTCCAGGAAGCCGCGGCGGTACTCCCCCCACTCGCCGCCCGGCGGGAAGAGGGTCGCGGCGATCAGCCCGTCGAGGCCGGGGTCCGGGTCCGGGTCGTGGGTGTTCAGCCAATCGATCAGGTCGCGCTCCCGTTCGAGCAGTTCGGCGTAGTCCGGGTCGTCGTAGGCCCCGGCGGCGAGGCGGCACTGCACGCGGATGTAGTCGGCCCGGGCCGAGGGGCCGGCCGCCGGCGATGGTACCCGGTCCGGGCAGTTCTCGTCGAGCCAGTCGGCATAGACCAGCCGCGGCGCGTCGTCGTCCGGGTCGGCGGTGATGGCGTTCAGCAGGGCGGTTCGTTCGCTCATGACGGTCGCCCAAGCGGCGTCGGGGGCAGCTCGGCCAGAAGGTCACCGGCGGTGGCGGCCCGGCCATCCTGCGGTGCCGGCGGGGGCCGAGGGGTGGGTGATCGGCCGCCAGGTCCTCGCTCGCCAGGTCCTCTCGCTCGGGTCGCCACGGCTGGCTAGTCGTGCCCGATGTCGGCCAGCGGGATCGGCGGCTCCTCGTCCTCGTCGCGGCGCGGTTCGATGGCCCGGATCGCCGGGCCGACGAAGCCGGCCGCCTCCGGCAACTCGTCGATCAGAGGGAGGGGTTCGTCCCCGACGTCCCGGTCGCGGCCCTCCAGCCGGTGCCACTGCAGTGGCTTGCCGTCCTCACGCACCAGCCGGACCGAGTCGTCGGGTAGTTCACGAAAGATCAGCGGCATGCCGAGGAGGGTGTCGGCCGGGATCGACTCGACCCGGGCTTGCGCCTCCTCGTAGCTGGCGTAGCGTTCGATGATCGTGCCCGTCGTCGTCACTGCTTCGACGATGTACTCCATGTGCCTGACCCCCCGCAGACGTGGCCGGGTCCTCTCAACCCATCATGGCACGGAACTCCTCGAACAGGTAGCCGGAGTCGTGCGGGCCGGCCGCCGCTTCCGGGTGGTACTGCACGCTGAACCAGTTCGGCCCCCGCATGCCCTCGAGGGTGTGGTCGTTGAGGTTGACGTGCGTGGCCTCGACCCCGGCCGGCAGCGTCGTCGGGTCGACCGCGAAGCCGTGGTTCTGCGTCGTGATCTCCACCCGGCGGGTGCGGCGGTTCAGCACCGGTTGGTTGGCACCGCGGTGCCCGAACTTCAGCTTGAACGTCTTGGCCCCGACCGCCAGGCCGAGTAACTGGTGCCCCAGACAGATGCCGAAGACCGGCTTTCTGCCCAGCACGCCCCGCACGGCTCGGATCGCGTAGCCGACCGCCGCCGGGTCCCCGGGGCCGTTCGACAGGAACACGCCGTCGGGGTCATAGGCCAGGATCTGCTCGGCCGTCGCTGTGCCGGGCACCACAGTGACGCGGCAGCCGACCTGCGTCAGGCACCGCAGGATGTTCCACTTCATCCCGTAGTCGACGGCCACGACGTGCTTCTCGGCCGGCCGCGCGGGCAGCACGTGTGCGGCCAACGGTCCGGGCCGCTCGTCCCACTCGAACGGGGCCGCCGGCACGACCTCGCTGACCAGGTCGCGGCCTTCCATGCCCGGCAGGGCACGCGCCTTGGCCACCAGCGAGGCGTCGTCCAGGTCCAGTGTCGAGATTATACCGTTCATCGCCCCCCGGACCCGCAGTCGGCGGACCAGGGACCGCGTATCGATGCCCTCGATCCCCGTCACCCCGCTCGCCCTCAGGTAACCGTCCAGGTCGCACTCGCTGCGGAAGTTGCTCGGGGTGCGGGTCAGCTCGCGGACGACGAACCCGGCCACCCGCACCCGGTCCGACTCCCGGTCGGCGGAGGTCGTCCCGTAGTTGCCGATCAACGGGTAGGTCATCGTCACGATCTGGCCGGTGTACGACGGGTCGGTGAGGATCTCCTGGTAGCCCATCATCGAGGTGTTGAACACGACCTCGCCCCGGCTCTCGCCGGGGGCTCCGAAGCAGCGGCCGGTGTACACCGTGCCGTCCTCCAGGGCCAGTTTGGCGTGCATAGCGGGGGCGGAACCTCGCAAAGTTAGCGGGCGGTCCGGGTCGATCAGCAACACGATATAAACCGCCGGGGCCGGTGTCGAGCGGCGGCGTCGGCGAGCGGTGTTAACGAGCGGTGACCGTCAGGTCACCGGTGGTCCGATTCGGCGAGCGGCGGCGTCGGCGAGCGGTGTTAACGAGCGGTGACCGTCAGGTCACCGGTGGTCGGCGAGCGGTGACCTCGGCGAGCGGTGTTAACGAGCGGTGACCGTCAGGTCACCGGTGGTCCGATTCGGCGAGCGGCGGGGCCGCCCAGGGGCAGACGCGGTACAACTCGTCGGCGAAGCGGCGGGCCAGGTCCAGGGTCTGGTCGCGGATCGCGGCGGCGTCGCCCCAGAGCGGCGTTCCGAGCAGGACCATGAGGCGACCGGTCGGTTCGCTCCGATCGCGACGGAACAGGCGCTCGCCGAGCCAGTCGTGCGAATCGCCGGCGGCCTGGACCCGGTGCTCGTCGTCGATCGACCAGACGCGGCGGCCTTCCTGCGTCCAGTACAGGATCAGTTGCCGCTCGGACCCGCGGGCGAACTCGCGGACCGTGATCGGCAGCGTGCCACCCCCCGCCGGCACCGCCAGCACTTCACGCGACAGCAGCCGGAAGCCGCGGTTCGGCCAGCACACGTCCGGGTGGTGGTAACCCTTCACCATGTTCCGGGACGACCAGTACACCGCCCACACGCGCACCTCGTAGCCGAGGTCACGGTACGTCCGCTGCAGGGCGGTGTCGAAGGTGAGCATGCCGGCCACCTCGTCCGGGATCGGCAGGTCGTGGGCGACCCAGCGGCCGAGTCGGGCGGGGATCTCGTGGAAGGGGGCGGTCGCGGCGATCTCCCGCTCGACTTCCCAACCGAGGACGTGGGCGGCGACGGTCGCGGCGGCCGAGGCCACCAGCACGGCGGCGGCGACCCGGCGTCCCGCACCCCGCGGCCGACCCGCTGTCGGTCCGTCTGCTCCGCTCGTAGTCGGTTGCGTTCCGTCTGTTCGGTTTCGGCTGGTCGTCGGTTGCGTTCCGTCTGCTCCGCTCACCGCTCGATCCGGGTTATGAGGGTTACGGGGGTCGAGCCAGCGGGCCAGCCCGAGGATGCCGCCCAGCCCCAGGAAGATCATGGCGATGCCCAGGGCCTCGTGCCAGTTCCCCCGGATCAGTTCGGGATCGACATAGGCGTGCAACAAGCCGCTGACGACCACCCGCACGGCGTTGACGGCGGCGATCAGCGGGACCGTCAGCACGACCAGGGCCACCCCCCGCCGGAAGGTGAAGCCGGCGTGCCAGGCCACGAAGGCGGCGAGTGCCACCAGGGCGGTGACCGAGCGGACGCCGCTGCAGGCCTCGGCGACCCCGAGGTCACCGTCGGGCAGGCTCAGGACGAAGCCGTGTCGCTCGACCGGCACCCCGCAGACGGGCAGGGCCGCGGCCGCGGCGGCGGTCGTGGCCGACTGCAAGGCGAACTGGAGCGGCCCGAGCAGGCGGTTGGGGACCGGCAGGGCGAACAGGACGAAGCCGAGCGGGAAGGCGAGCCGGTGGAGGTGACCCGGACCGCCGACCCGCAGCAAAAAGCCGGCGGCGGCCGCCACTCACGCCCCGGCGAGCCACCACAGCACGACCGGCTTAGGCCCGACCTGGGCCACGAGGAACCAGCCGACCGGGAAGGCGACGGCACCGGCGACCAGCGGGACGTAGCCGAGCCGGCTCGGCCGCGGCGGCAGGGCCAGGAGGGCGGGCCGGGCCTGCCAGGCGACCCCGGCGGCGGCCAGGACGATCAGGAGGCGGTCGGCGTGGTCCGGGTTGGCCCCCCAGAACCGGGCCAGGGTGACGAGCAGCAGCAGCAAGCCGGCGGCGAGGCTGGCGGCCCCCAGGCGGACGGCGCCGGCCCACGTCGCAGCGGTGTCCTTGGCCTGGCTCATGGGGCCTTCTTGGGCGGGTTCTTCTTCTCGAGTTCGGCGAGCAGGGCCTCGGCCTCCTTGCGGTACACGAACCCGTCGGTGCTGGCGGTCGCCGCCCTGAGGATCTTCTGGGCGTCCTCCTCGGCCCCGCGGTCGGCCAGGATTTTGGCCAGGAAGTAAGCCCCGTCCGGGCTGAGCGTCCCGAGTCCGAGGGCCGAACGGGCGACCTTCTCGGCGTCGTCGGCCCGGCCGAGCTTCAGCAGACAGTAGCCGAGAATGGCACGGGCCTCGGGCAGTCGCGGGTTCTGCTTGACCTGGGCCTCGGCCAGTTCGGCCGCCCGTCGGCGCCCGGTCGCGTCCCCGGATTCGGCCAGGACCAGGGCGAGGTTGGCGGCGGCGAAGCCGTCGGTCGGGTAGTCGCGGACCAACTCCTCGAAGAGGGCGGCGGCGGTGGCGTAGTCGCGGACGTGGCGGGCGAGCAGTCCGGCCAGGGCCTTGGTGTCGCGGCTGGTCGGCTCGAGCTTCTGGACGGCGGCGAGGTGCCCCTTGGCCGCCTCCGCCTTGCCCCGGTCCAGCAGGTAACCGGTCATCGCCCGGTGGACCCGGGCCGACTCGGCGTGGGCCGCCACCGCCTTGGCGAACCACTCCTCGGCCCGGGGAAAGTCGCGCTTGGCCGTCCACAGCAGGGCCATGGCCAGTTCCGGCGGGTCGGTCGTGGGGTCGTCCTTGTACGCCTTCTGGAGTTCGGCGAAGGCGTCGTCGGGCCGCTCCAGCAGGAAGTGGGCCCGGGCCAGCCGTTGGCGGAGGTTGGCGTTCTTGGGGTCGGCCTGCAGTAGTTCGGTCAGGACGGTGCGGGCCGAGCCTTGGTCGCCGCGGGCCTCGTAGGCCGCGACCAGCCCGAGCCGGCCTTCCCGCTGGTAGCGCTTGCGGGCCTCGGTGTCCCAGCGGGGGTTGTCGGCGGCGGCGAGGGCGGCCTTGCAGCTCAGGATCGTGTCGGTGAGGCGGCCTTCCCGCAGGGCGTAACTGCCGTTAGTGAGCAGGACGTCGGGGTGGTCGGGGTCCTGGGCGGCGGCCTGCTCCAGCAACAGACGGGCCTGCTCGCCCTGGCCGGTCTCCAGGCACCAACGGGAGAGGATGACCTTGGGCGGGGAGAGCGAGGGGTTGGCCTTCACGGCCGCCTCCAGGGCCTTCAGGGCCTCGTCGAACTTGCCGGTGACGAACGCCTCGCGGGCCTTCTGCTCATCCGGGTTGGGGGGCGGTCCCTTGGGCGGTTGGGCCGTGGCGGGCGGCTGGGCGGTGGCGACCGAGCCGACCAACAGGGCCACGGCGGCAAGGAGTCGCGAGCCGGCGGGGGTCGGGCGGGGCATCACGGTCTCTCCTTCTGGAACCGGAGTTTGGCGGCGATCAACTCGGCGTGTTCGCGGTCGGACCGGTCGGGGATGTTCTGGGCGGCGGCGAACTGGGCCTGGGCGTCGGCCCAGCGACCCTGGCGGAGGTAGGCCAGCCCCAGGGTGATGTGGCAGCCGGCCGGCACGTTCGGTCGCTGCACGGCTTGTTCGAGGAGGCGTACGGCCGGCTCGAGGCGGTCGTTGGCCAGCAGGGCGGCCCCGACGACTTCGATCTGGCGGGGGTCGAGGGTGGCATCGGGCTTCAGTAGTCCGGCGAGGGAGCGGAGGGCGGCGGGGGCGTCTGCCTTGCCCTTGAGCAGGAGCAGGGCCACCGAGGCGAGGACGGCCGGCTCGGCCCGCTCGGCGGGGGGCAGTTGGTCGAAGGCGCGGAGGGCGGCGGTGACCCGCTCGGGGTTCCACACCGGGGGAGAGCCGTCGGTCCTGGCGAGGGTGGCGGAGAGTTCGGCGAGGCGGAACAGGGCCTCGGCCCGCAGGCGGGCGGCGCGGGGAAGGTCCGGGGTGTCGGCCAGGAGCCGTTCCGCTTGGGCCGCCACCCAGGCCGCCCGGGCCGCGTCCGGCGGGGCGTCGTGGACCCCGAGCAGGAAGCCGACGACGGCCGCGGGGTTGTTGCGGGCGGCGGTGCGGACCTTGTTCAACTCGTCGTCGCGCAGGACCCACAGGCCGGAATCGACGAGGAGTCGGCCGCGGAGCCGGGCCAGGGCCGGGTTGCTGTAGGAAGCGGTGCCGAGCGGGGCGAGGGCCTCGCTGGCGCGGACGAAGTCACCGGTGCGGAGCCAGAGCCGGGCCTCGGTCGCGCAGGCCCACGGGTCGTCGGGTCGGACGGCCCGGGCGCGTCGGCAGGCGTCCAGGGCGATGTCGGCACGGCCGACGAGTTCGGCCGCCGTCGCCGCCAGGCACCAGCGGGCCGGGTCGGTCCCGGCCTGTTCGGCGGAGCGGAGGAGGGCGTCGGTCAGGTTCCGCAGGCCCTCGGGGGTGCCGAGGCGGGCGACGATTCCCAGGAGCGGGTCGAGGAGTTCGGTCCGGTCGCCGCAGGCCGCCAGGCCGTCGAGCAGGGTGCGGAGGGCGGTACCGGGGTCGTTCTGGTGCAGGGCGAGGGTGGCGAGCCCTCGGTACACCTCGGGGGAGTCGGGCTTCTTCTGGAGAACGGCGTGCCAGGCCCGGCGGGTACGGTCGTCGATGGCCCGTTGCAGGGGCAGGAAACGGTCGTCGGGCAGGCGGGCGGGGTCGTTGTCCCGCAGCCGGGCCAGGGCGAGCCGCATCCGCGGCCCGAGTTCGGCCAGGGTGGTCAGGGTGGGGGTGTCGGCGTCGGCGAGGGCCTGGTCGACGGCTTCCTCGGCCAGTTTGTCGGCGGCGGCCCAGAAGTCGGCCAGTTCGGTGAGGTTGTTGGGGTCGGCGAACGGTTCGAGGTAGCAGGTGAGGAGCTGGGCCTTGGCCCGCGCCGGGGCGGTCGAGGCGGCAGCGGTCCGCAGCAGGGGCACCAGGCGGCGGACGATCACCTGTCGCAGGGCAGTGGGGTCGGCCCCGAGGACGTCGCACAGTCGCAGGGCGTAGAGCAGGCCGCCGACGCTGACCCGGGCCTCGGGGTCTTCCGGGTCGGGCAGTTGGCGGAGGAGTTCTTCGGCACGGCCGGGGTTGCGGTCGAGTTGGAGGGCGGCGTGGGCCAGGCAGCAGCGGGCCTGCCAGTGCTTGGGGAAGCGGCTGAGGAGTTTGCCGGCTTCACGGGCGGCCTCGGGGAGTCGGTCGGCCCGCAGGTGATCGGTCAACAGCAGGGCGACGAGTTCGGGGGTGTCGGGGTCGGCGGCCCCTTGGTCGAGCATGTCGCGGAAGCGGGCGGCGGTCGGGTCCTCGGGGTTAGCGGCCAGCACCCGGTCGAGGGCCTGTCGGGCGGCGGCCCGGTCGGCCTGGCGCACGGCTTCCTCGACTTCCCGCCAGGCGGCGGCGACCGCTTCGGCAGCGGCCCGCTTCTTCCGGTGCGACTGGGCGTACACCCCCAGCGCCAGGATCCCGGCCAGGGACACCGCGGCCAGACCGATGCGGATGAGGCGGGGCTGGTGGACGTACCAGGAGTAGAGGCGGACGAACGGCACGGTCAGGAACCGGACACGGTTCGGTCGCGCGGCGGGGGGGCTGGTCGTTTCGGGTGGCATGGCTCGGTTCGGGGTTACGGTTATGGTAATCCGGGCGGCCCGGTGAGCCAACGACCGAACGATGAAGGATGTGTTTAGGGGCGGACGTGGGTGTCGGCCGGTTGGTCGGTCGGCCGGTTGGTCGGTCGGCCGGGTCAGTTCCGCGGCCGGGCCTCGTGTTCCTTTTCGTAGTTGGCGACCTTTTCGAGCCGGCGGGCGTGGCGGCCGCCCTCGAACTCGGTGGCCAACCAGGTCCGCACCATCTTGTCGATCTGCTCCTCGCCGATCAGGTCGGCCGACAGGCACATGACGTTGGCGTCGTTGTGGCGGCGGCTGAGTTCGGCGTCGATGACGTCGCGGCAGTTGACGGCCCGGACGCCGAAGACCTTGTTGGCGGCGATGCACATGCCGTGGCCGGTCCCGCAGATCAGAATCCCGCGGTCGCAGGTGCCGTCGCGGATCGCCTCGGCGACGGGGATGGCATAGTCCGGGTAGTCGACACTGGCCGGGCTGACGGCCCCGAGGTCGCTGACGTCGTGCCCGAGTTCGCGCAGCAGCCCCAGGAGCCGCTGCTTGACGGCGACCCCGCGGTGGTCGTTGCCGACGGCGATCTTCATGGCCCCACCCACTCGGTTAGGAACCGTTCCAGGTTCGTCAGGATCTTCTGGGCGCACTGGCGGTAGGTGTCGAGTCCGGCCCCGATCGGGTCGTCGAGGTCGTCGTCGCCGCAGAGCAGCCGGGGCGGCGGTCCGGTCGGGCCGAAGCGGTGGACCAGGGCGTGGATGTGTGCGGCGGTCATGGCGATGACCTCGTCGGCCGCGCTGAGCAACTCCGGGTTGACCGGCCGGCTGCGGTGGCGGCTCAGGTCGATGCCGAACTCGGCGGCGACGGCGACCGATTCTTCCGAGGCCGGGCTGCCGCCTGAGGTGGCCACCCCCGCCGACAGCAGCCACAGGCCGCGGCGGGGCAGTTCCTCCGGGGAGCAGCCGAGCCGGTCGCACAGCAGCCTGCTCGCCAGGGCGGCGGCCAGGGGGCTGCGGCAGGTGTTCCCCGTGCAGACGAACAACACGAGCCGGGCCGCATACTTCTCGATCTCGTCGGTCGGGAGTAGCCCCGGCTCGGTGATCTCGTAGCCCGCGTCGGTGAGGGTGACGACGGTCGGCTGGCCAGCCGCGGGTCGCTCACCGACGGAGACGGCCAGTGCCCCGGGGTCGTCGACGGCGTCGAGCGCCTCCTCGGCCGTGGGGCGGAAGGTGTCGACCGCCAGCAGGGGGCTGTCCAGGGCCGGGGCGGCGGCCTCGAACAGCGGGTGTTCGGGGCAGCGGAAGCCGACCGGTGAGCCGTCGGGGGCCAGCGCCGCCCGGACGACCTCGGGCCAGTCGGTCGGCCAGTGCGGACGGCCCGGCACGCGGACCAGCAGTGGCCCGGGCCAGGCGCGGCGGGTCAGCCGGCGACCGACCAGCGACACGGGCAGTCCCAGGCCGGCGAGGGTGTCGCTTCCCCAGGCCAGGACGGCGGGCCGGTCGGCCCCGGCCGCGGCCAGGGCGGCCAGGTGGGGGCCGGCGTTCGGGCCGGTCGGGTTCACCAGCACCACATAGCCGCATTCCCCCGGTAGCACGACCGGGGAACCGACAGCCAGCACCTCCGCGAGGTTGCGAACGAATTCCGACGGATCGACGGTCGGGCTCCAGTCCAGGACCGTCGGCATGGGGAGGTACTCCGGGTGCGTGGCACGGGCACCGTTACTGTAGCAACCGCCATGGCCGTTGGCAGCCGGGGAGCGTCGGCCGACCGGCCGACCGACCGGGGGTCGGGCCAGGAGGTCGGGTCGGGCCGGGAGTTTTGAGGGGCGAGTGGACGCAGACCGGCCCGGGCGGGCCAGCCGGCTGTCACTGGAACTCGTAGCCGATGTGGAAGGTGATGCGTCCGTCGGGCAGCCTGCGGATGTTGGTGATCCACACGGGCAGGCCGCCGCCGAGTTGGCTGCGGCTGGAGGGGATGGTGTAGGGGGTGAAGCTGTCGTTGGAGGCACTGGGGAAGGGCACCGAGTCGGTGAAGGAGCTCGGCCCGCGGGCCCCCTCGATGCCGTGGGATTCCTCGAGGAGCGGCTTGTTGTTGACCACCCGCCAGATGAGCAGGCCTTCGCCGGGCAGCAGGGCGTCGGCCCCGATCTTGCGGCGGTTTTCGAGAAGGAAGTACTCGCTGCCGTCGGTGCGGACCAGGACCTTGAAGCACTGGGTCGGGTCGGTCTCGATCGGGGAGAGGATGAGCTTCTGCTTCACCCGCGGGTCGATGACGCACGGCTTGATCCAGCCGAGTTGCTCCTTGCTCCAGGCACAGAAGTGTTGGGGCCGGCCGCCGCCGATCTGGTTGGACATGGCGCACCACTGCCAGACGCCTTCGCTGCCGGGCTGTTCCGGGCGGGCGTACAGGTCGGGCAAGCCGAGCATGTGGCCGAACTCGTGGCAGAAGACGCTGATGTCGTTCATGCGGCTGCCGCCTTCCTGGACGATGAAGTAGGGGATGCTGCGGCCGCCGTAGCCGACGCTGGCCCGGTGCGGCCAGTACAGCCCGCCGCGGGTGGTGTTGACGCGGCTGCCGGCGTAGAGGAAGAAGATGCCGTCGTATTCCTTCAGGGCGTCCTTGCCGGCCTTCTTGGTGAACAGGTCGAGTGCCTCGGTGAGCAGGGCGGTCTTCTCCTTGGTGCTGGTGCCGCTGCCGCTGGTATACTCCAGCCGCTTCTTGGTCACCTCGAACCAGCCGACGAATTTGCCCTCGACCCGGAAGGTGCCGTAGCTGATCTCGCGGAAGTAGTCGTTCATGCTGCCGTAGACCTTCTCGCCGGTGGCACTCTTGCCGGTGTAGGTGCCGACGCTGAACATCGCCTCTTCCCAGTCGCGGTCGGTGATCTTGGGGTTGTGCTTCACGTCGGGGTATTCGATGCCGAGGATGGCGAGCTTGTAGGTCGGTTTGCGCCAGGCCCGGGGGAGTCGGTCGTCCCAGCTGCCCTGGCCGAGCGGGAAGCGGCCGCCGCCGGGCCGGTCCTCGGCCTCGAGGACGACCTTCAGTTCGAGGGTCTTGGCCCCCCGCTCGACGAGGAGTTCGAGCCGGTCGCCGGCCGACCTGTTGCCGACGTACTCGCGGAAGCCGGTCTCGCCGCTGATCGCCACGCCGTCGATCTTGAGGATGACGTCGCCGGCCTTCAGCCCGCCCTTGTCGGCAGGCCCGTTGGGGGTGACGGCCCCGAGCTTGACGCCGCCGTCAGGCCCCGGCCCGTCGAGGGTGACGCCGATGATGGCCCGGCCGCCGAGGGTCCTCGGCCGGGTGGTGGCCTTGAGCGTTGCCACGACCTCATGCGTCCGGCCGTCACGCGACACCTCTAGCTTGACCACCTCCCCGGCCAGCCGGGTTCGCAAGCGGTCGCGGGCCTCGCTCGCCGAGACGACCGGTCGGCCGTCCAGCCGCACCAGCACGTCGCCGTCCTTCAGCCCCGCTTGCTCGGCGGGCGAGTCCGGGGCGACGACCTCGACGACCGCTCGGCCGTCGCGGTCCGTCAGGACGACCCCGAGGTAGCCGGCCGGCGTGCCGCTCGTCGTCGGCGAGGCTCGGAACTCCTGCGGGTTGGCCCGGATCGCCTCGGCGACCGTCTTGTACCCGGTCAGGTCGATGACCGGGCGGGGCGGCGGGGCGATCTCGGGGGCCGTGCGGGCCACCGTGACGCCCAAGAACACGGCCAGGGCGGCCCCGGTGTATCTGCGGGTGTGGCTCATCATGGGAGCGTTGCGGGGGTCCAGGTGGAACGAGGGCGAAAGGTCTGTCGGTCCGTCCTGGTTCTACTCCACGGGAAATGAGAAAGAAATGAACTCCTCACCCGTCGGCCCGGCTCCCGGCTCGGGCCGCTTGATTCCCGAAAAACGAAAAACAACCGGGCCTCAGACCACTCCGAGCAACGCGCCTCGCGCCGCCGCGGCGGCCGTGACCGGTCCGCCCCTGCCGGCTCACGTTCTCACCGATTCCCGCGTTGCCGGCGGCCCCTCGCGTGGCTAGTTCGTTCACTGCGGAACCTGTCGGCCGTCCTTCCGACGCGGTTCGACCTGAGGTGGCTCGATCCGAGGCGGCTGGATCCGAGACGGCTCGAACCGACGCGGTTCGACCTGACCCGCCCCAACCGATTTCCCTGGTCCCGAGGAGTAGCAATGTTCGCGGTTCGTACCGCCCGCCTGTTCGGGCTGGCCCTGACCCTGGCGTTCCTGTCCGGCTCCTTCGCCGGCACCCCCGCCCAGGAGAAGAAGCCCGATGTCAAGAAGCCCGACGAGAAGAAGCCCGATGTCAAGAAGGTGAAGTCGCGGCTGGTCATCACCGTGCCGCAGGACGACGCCGAGTTGAAGATCGAGGGCAAGGACACCAAGCCGACCGGCCCCGTCCGCGAGTTCGAGACCCCGGAACTCGAGTTCGGCAAGTTGTACGAGTACGCCTTCAGCGTGACCTGGCGGCCGAACAACTACACCGTTCTCACGCGGACGCTGTCGGTCGAGTTCAAGGGCGGCGACCTGATCAAGGTCGATCTGACCAAGGCCGACCCGAAGAACCCGGACAAGGCGGTGATCCGCTGGGTGCCGACCCCCGAGGACATCGTCGAGGAGATGATCAAGCTGGCCGGGGTCAAGGAGGGTGACATCGTCTACGAACCGGGTCCGGGGGACGGGCGAGTGCTGATCGCGGCCGTCAAGAAGGGGGCGAAGAAGGCCGTCGGCATCGAGATCGACCCCAAGAAGGTCGCCGAGGCGACCGAGAACGCCAAGAGGGCCAAGGTCGAGGACAAGGTGACGATCATCGAGGGGGACGCCCTCAAGGACCGCGACTACAGCGAGGCGACCGTCGTCATGCTGTACATGGGGAACGAGTTCAACGCCCTCCTGCGGCCGATCCTGGAGAAGCAACTGAAGCCGGGCACCCGCATCGTCTCGCACCGCTTCACGTTCGGGGACTGGGCACCGGACAAGACGATCGAGGTGACCGGCCAGGACGGCGACGTCTACAAGCTCCACCTGTGGACGGTGAAGGAAAAGAAGAACAAGTGACGCCCGCGGGTCGGGGGACCGGCGGTGAACCGGTCGTGGCGCGGCGGGGTCGCCCGCCCCGGCCTCCCGCTTCCCCTTGTGGCGGCAGGCGTCCGGCGGGTATCCTTCCGCGGCTCTGAGCCGTGAGGGGCCACGCCATGACCGCCACCGACACAGCCGACGGGTTCCGGCAGCAGCCGATCTGGCTCCTGGGCGTGGGGGCGCTGCTTCTGGCCCAGGCCGGGCTGGCCCTGGCCCTGTTCGGGCCCCACCACCCGTGGGCCGCCCTGACCGACGACCGCCCGATCCTCTCGGGCCGTCATCCCCTGCACCTGTACCACGGCACCCTGGGGGCGGACGCGTTCCGCCGCCACGGCACGACGACCTGCTACGACCCGGCGTTCCAGGCCGGCTACCCCAAGACCCCCGTGTTCGACGGCGGCTGCCGGCCCGCCGAGCTGTTCCTGCTGCTGGGCGGCGGGACCTACGACCCGGCGGCGTACAAGCTCGGGCTGTTCCTGACCGTACTCCTGGTCCCGCTGGCGTTCGTGGCGGCGGCGCGGGGGGCCGGCCTGCCCCCGGGCGTCGCCGTTCTCGCCGGCGTGGGCGGGGTGGTGCTCGGCTGGTCGGCCCCGGCCCGGTCGATGATTCTCGACGGGGAACTCGACCTGCTCGCCTCCGGGCTGGCCGCCGTCGTGTTCGTCCCCTGGTTGGCCCGCTTCGCCCGCACCACCGGCATCGACGCCTGGCTCGTCCTGGCCGCTACCGCCCTGGTCGGCTGGTATTCGCACCCGCTCGTCTGGGTCGGCCTCATCCCGGTCGTGTTCCTGTACTACCTCGTATTGGCCCCGCGGCACGGGCCGGCCTGGCACCTGGCCCTGCTGGGCGTCGCCTTCGTGGCCGTCGCTCCCAACGTGTGGTGGTTGCTCGACTGGGGGAAGTACTGGTGGCTGCGGCGGCCGGCCCCCGGCGAGCCGGTCCTGCCTCCCGACTGGGACGCGGTGCTGGGCCACCCGGCCGACTACGTCACGATGTTCGGCTGCCTCCCGGCCGGGGGCGGGTTGCTGGCCTTGGCTGTGGCCGGCCTGGTGTCGGCCTGGCGACACGGCTGCCGCACTGCCGCCTGGCTCGCCGTGGTGTCGGCCGGCCTGGCCGTCGCCTCCGCCCGTCTGGCCGCCGCCTCCCTGCTCCTGTCCGCCGGAGCGACCGACCGCCTGGTCCTGCTCGCCGCCGCCTTCCTGGTCCCGGCCACGGCCTCGGCGGTCGCGAAGCTGCTCGGCTGGTTCCGCGGCCCGGGCGTCGCCACCGTGCTGCTGCTCCTGGCCCTGCTGTTCCTCGGCTGGCTCGACGGGCCGACCCGACCCCTGGCCCGCGCCACCGGACTGGCCGCCGACCCCTTGCTCGTCGGACTCTCGGCCGGGCAACGCGAACTCCTGGCCGTGTTGAAGCGGCACACCACCCCCGAGGCCCGCATCCTCTGGGACGAGACGACCGACCAGCGGCCCGGCTGGAACTGGACCGCCCTGCTCCCGGTCCTGACCGACCGCGCCTTCCTCGGCGGCCTGGACCCCGAGGCCGGCCTGGAACACTCGTACTGCGCGATGTGCTCCCGGCAGTTGGTCGGGCGGAACCTGCCGGATTGGAGCGACGCCGAGCTGGAGGCGTTCTGCCGCTGGTACAACGTCGGTTGGGTGGTGGCCCGCAGCCCGGAGGTCGCCGAGCGCTGGGCCCGGTATCCCAAGGCGGGCGTCGTCGCCCGGCTCGTGGAGGGGGGGCGGCCGGTGGTCGTCTATGCCCTCGACCGGCCCCGGTCCTTCGTCCTCTCCGGGTCGGCGACGTGGGAGTCGGCCACGGCCCGGCAGGTCGTCCTCACCAACGTGCTGCCCAACCCCGAGGGGCACGTGCAACTGAGCCTGCACATGCTCGAGGGGCTGCGGGTCTCCCCCAGTTACGTCCGCGTGGAGCGGATGCCGGACCCGACCGGCCGCGACCCCGTCGATCACGTCCGCCTGTGCCTGCCCGGCCCGGTCCCCCGCATCACCCTGATCTGGGAAGCGCCCTGAGGCCAGCGCCCTGAGGCCGGCGGCCCGGTGCGGGTGCGGACGTGGGGGGGTCAGTAGTCCCGCGTCTTGAACCGCCACACGGCCAGGGCCAGGAACAGCGTGATGTAGCCGAGCGTCTGGCCCACCGCCCCGGCCCAGGAGGGGAAGTCGAACCGCCCCGTGAGGACTTTCAACTCCAGGGGCGTGAGGTTCCCCTGGGCCGTCAGCCGCGACGACAGCTTATCCAGGTCCTTGTACCGCGGCAGCACGTCGTTGAGCGTGTCGGCCAGGTCGAACACCCAGGCCGGCCACGTCCCCAGGGCGGTGTTGCCCGTGTTCCGCTGCTCGTCGGCGAGCGTCTTGAAGTGCCCGACCAGGCCCAGAACGATGGAGAAGGTGAGGGTGATGAGGATGGCGGCGATGGCGTTGCGGGTGAAGACGGCGGTGACCGTGGACACCGCGTAGAGCAGGGCGAAGGTGAAGCACAACAGGGGGATGACGAGCAGGAACAGCGGGTTCCAGTGTCCCGACCGCAGGCCGAGCACCAGCCAGGTCCCGCCGACGGCCGCCACCGACAGGAGGAACATGAACGTCAGCCCGCCGATGTACTTGTACACGAGCAGGCGGCCCCGGCCGATCGGCCTGGCGAGGAGCAGGTCCACCGCCCCCTTGCGGAGCATGTTCGGGATGAAGAAGGCGGTGATCACCACGCCGATGAGCAGCGTGACCCAGGCCCCGATGCCGTTGACGATGTTGTCCTCGGCGACCTGAACGACCGGGCCGAGCGGGAAGCGGCCGAACTGCCAGGCCCCGAAGAACAAAGCCACGTCCTGGGGCCAGCCGCGGGCACTGCTGGCCCGTGGGAGGGTGACCTCGAAGGCGAACTCGGGTTCGTCCGGCCCGCTCAGCCGCCGGACACGCACGCCCGTCGCCCCCAGGTGCGTCCGGAACTGGTCGGCGACGAACGCGGCCATCTGCTCGTCGGAGACGGCGGCGGCCTCGGCCGGCGTCGCCGTCACCTCGGTCACCACCTCCAGGCCGACCTCCGGTACCGCTTCGTCTTGCCGCTGCTGCTTGTCCCGTGGTCGTCCCTCGGACGGGGTCAGCTTCGCGGCCGGGCCGGCCGGCTTCAGCCACGCCGCCACCGCTTGCCGGAAGGTCGTGCCCCGCGCCGTCAGGCGGAACGTCACCTCCGCACCCGCGGTCCTGATGTCGTCGGCCTTGTAAGTGGTGTCGGGGTCGACCGCCACCGGCCGGGCTTTCCCCTGCTCGGGTACGTACAGGCTGAACCGCTTGACGAAGTCGGGCAGCACGTCGGCAGCCGGGGCCGGGCTGAGCGACAGGCTGGCCATGACCAGCAGCAGCAGCCCCGTCAGCCCGAGCATGATGTAGATGACGAAGCCGTCGACCGCCTCGCGGAACGAGTCCTTGAGGATGGCGAGGAACTGGTTCATCGGTCGCGTCCCCCCACGGGGACGGCCCGGCCGCCGCCGCGACCGTCTGAATCGGAGGCCGGCCCGGCCGCGGCGACCAGGGCGACGAAGACCTCCTCCAGGCTCGCCTTCTTCTCCACCAGGTGCCGCAGCTTCAGCCCCTTGTCGTGGAGCAACCGCACCACCGGGTCGATGTCTTGACCGGCGGTCAGGCCGACCTCCCAGAGCGAGCGGTCGCCGCCGAGCGGGCGGGTGGCGAAGCCGGCCGCCTTCACCTCGGCCTCGGGGAACTCCTGGCCCGGGGCCAGCCCCACCTCGAAGACCCCCTGCGACCGGGTCAGCTCGGCGATGGTGCCCTCGCGGACCCGTTCGCCCTTCTGCAGGATGGCGACCCGGTCGCAGACGAGTTCGACCTCACTGAGCAGGTGCGAGTTCAGGAAGATCGTCCGCCCCTCGTCCTTCAGGCCGGTCATCAGCTCGCGGATCTCGCGGCGGCCGACCGGGTCGACCCCGTCGGTCGGTTCGTCGAGGAAGAGGATCTCCGGGTCGTGCAGCAACGCCTGGGCGATCCCCAGCCGCTGCTTCATCCCCTTGGAGTAGGTCTTGATCGCGGAGTGCATGCGGCCGGCGATGCCGACCCGTTCCAGGACCGAGGGGATCTTGCGGCGGCGGTCGTCGCGGGGCAGGCCGTGGAGCTGGCCGTAAAAGTCCAGCAGCGAGTAGCCGCTGTGATAGCCGGGGAACTGGTGGTCCTCCGGCAGGTAACCGACACGGGCCCGCGTCGCCGTGTCCCCCACCGGCACGCCCAGGAGCCGGGCCTCCCCGGACGTCTTGTGGGCGATCCCCAGCAGCACCTTGACGAGGGTCGTCTTGCCGGCCCCGTTCTGGCCGAGCAGGCCATAAATCTCGCCCCGCTCCACGGCGATATCGACCCCCTTGAGGGCCTGAATGCGGCCGTAGTCCTTGCGGAGTTCCCGCGTCTCGATCACCGGCACGGCAGCCTCCGAAACGTCAACGTGTCCGGCGTAGTGGCCGACGGAAGGAGACGAACAGCGATTCGTCGCCGTGCGGCAGGTATTGAAGATGAAGATACCGAGCGGCGGTCGGTCGGCCAGCGTGTCGAGCCAGCGGTCGGGTGGCCCGCGTTCGAGCCAGCGGTCGGGCGTCTGGCCCGTTGTGCGGCCCCGCCGCGGACAGTACGCTGAGGTGCCTTTTGCCGCATCCACCCCGACCGGGACACCCCCGCCATGCGACCTCACCTGCTGCTGCTACCCGCCTTGGGCCTGGCCTTCGTCTGGACCCTCCTCGGGGTCTGCGCCTGTTCTCCCGTCGCGTCGGCCCCCGCGTCCGACCCGGCGTCCGACTCGGCGTCGGCCCCCGCGTCCGACTCCTGGCCCGGTTTCCGCGGCCCCACCGCCGACGGTCGCTCGTCGGCCCGCAAGGTGCCGATCACCTGGAGCGAGAGGGAGAACGTCGTCTGGAAGACGGCGATCCACGGCAAGGGCTGGTCGTCCCCCGTGGTCCTGGGCCGGCAGGTGTGGGTGACGACCGCCGACGAGGTGCACGAGAAGGCGGGCGGTGCCAACCCCAAGAAGGGCGGCGCGCCGGCCAACCCGGTCAAGGAGGTGACGTTCTTCGCCGTGTGCGTCGACCGGGACAGCGGCCGGATCGTTCACGACATCAAGCTCGGGACCCGGCACGACCCGCAGTACTGCCACCCGTTCAACAGCTACGCCAGTTGCACGCCGTTCCTCGAAGACGGCCGGCTCTACGCCCACTTCGGGAGCCTCGGCACCTGGTGCCTCGACACCGCCAGCGGCCGGGTCCTCTGGGAACGGCTCGACCTCGAGTGCGACCACTACCGGGGTCCGGCCTCCTCGGCCGTGGTCTACGGCGACCGGCTCTACCTGATCCTCGACGGCTTCGACCGGCAGTACGTCACCGCCCTCGACAAGAGGACCGGCAAGACGGTCTGGACCACCGACCGCAACATCAGGTACAGCACCGACAACGGCGACTACAAGAAGGCCTATGCCACCCCCGCCCTGTTCCAACTGCGGGGCCGCCCCCACCTCGTCTGCCCCTCCGCCGAATACACCATCGCCTACGACCCCGCGAGCGGCGCGGAACTGTGGCGCATCCCGCACGGCGGCATGAACGGGGCCGCCCGACCGGTGATGGGCGACGGGCTCCTCTTCCTGACCAGCGGGCACAGCGGCAGGCTCCTGGCCGTCAAGGCCGACGCCAAGCCGGGACCCGGCGGCGTTCTGCCCCCCGACTCGGTCGCCTGGACCGTCAACAAGGGCGTGCCGACCCGGCCCTCCCTGCTCTTCGACCAGGGACTGCTCTACCTGATCAGCGACCAGGGCATCGCCTCGTGCCTGGAGGCGGCCAGCGGCAAGGTCCTGTGGAGCGAGCGGCTCGACGGCGAATTCTCCGCCTCCCCGGTCCTCGCCGGCGGCCACATCTACTGCTGCAACCAGACCGGCAAGACGTTCGTCCTCGCCCCCGGACGCTCCTTCAACCTCCTCGCCGAGAACCGCCTCGACGGCGGCTTCATGGCCTCCCCGGCCGTCGCCGGTGAGAATCTTTTCCTCAGGAGCAAAACCCACCTGTACCGTCTGGGGTTGAAATAAGGGATGAAAGAGGAAGGAGAGGTGTTAATCAGGGCAAGTTGAGAAGGACGCGACCGCCCGGCGACCGTGCTGACCGCCCGGTGACCGCCACGGACCGGCGTGGCCGGCCCCGGTCGGGCCTCCCGGCTGCCGGCCCCGGCAACCCGCTGCCGGTACTCGCCAACGGACGGCAACGGACGCTAACGGACCGGCCCCCCCGCGGGAATCCGTGACACGGCCGTATGACCGCCCGAACACGCAGTCCCTACAACCTGTCCAGATTCCGTGGTTTTTTTCGGCCACCCTCTTTATCCTTCCTCCAGACCGGTTATACTTCTCGTCGATCATCTATATTGCCCGGGTACTCTATTCACCATCAACCAGGGCTAGATGACCGCTTCCGAACCCCGTAGCCGCACCGAGAGAGAGAAACATGAAGCGCACGTCGGCTCGCTGGACTGACGCCCTGAAAAAGATCTTCAGCCCCGTCCGCAGGAAGCGACCCTCGACCCGGCTCACACTCGAGCGACTGGATGACCGGATCAACCCCGTCACGATTTTTACCCCGCCCACTTTAACCACTGACGGACTCGTAAATACCCTCCGCGCCGTCCTGACCCAAGCCAATAACACGGCGGACGACGTCGAGATTCAGCTCCAGTCTGGTGCGACCTACACACTCACGATCCCGAATGGCCCCCTCGGCCAGGAAAACGCCAACGCCCGCGGCGACCTCGATGTCTTCGACAACAGCGGTTTGACGGCCATCAAGACGTACACATTCAAAACTGTAGGGGGTACTACCCCCGCCACGATTACCGCCGGCCCCGGCTTCAACGACCGGATCTTCCAGATCATCGGGAACGACGTGGTCGTGCATTTCCAGAACGTCATCATCACCGGAGGAGTGGCCCGTGACGACGGCACCGCGGGTGCTCTTCCCGGTAGCACCGATGCCCGCGGCGGCGGCGTGTTGAACTCCGGCGGGGCGAACGTCTTCTTCACCGATTCGATCGTGACCGATAACGTGGCCCTCGGTCAGAACGGCACCACCGGCGCTACCGGGGCCAATGATAACGCCGCCGGTGCCCCCTACGCGGGCAACGGCGCTGACGGCACCAACGGCCGGAACGCCTTCGGCGGCGGCATCTACTCCGTGGGCGGCACGATCACCCTGGTCAACACCCGGGTGCTCAACAACACGGCCCAGGCCGGCAACGGCGGTAACGGCGGCAACGGCGGCAATGTCACCGGAACGGGTACCGGACCCGCCGGTAACGGTGGTAACGGCGGCAACGGCGGCAACGCCGCCGGCGGCGGCATCTACGCCATGGCCGGTTCCATCCTCCTGCAGAACGGCTCACTCATTCGCGGCAACGACGCATTGGGCGGCGACGGCGGCGACGGCGGCGACGGCGGCTCGACCGCGGTTGCCACCAACCCCCTGCCCTTCGGCGGCAAAGGCGGAACCGGCGGCAACGGCGGTTTTGCCCGCGGTGGTGGCATCTTCATCGCCAACGGTATGGTCAGCCTGACCGGCGGCTCGATCGTCGACGTCAACAACGCCGAAGCCGGTGACGGCGGCGGCGGCGGCTCGGGCGGCGACGCGGCCACCGGCTTCGGCGGCCTCGGCGGCTCGGGCGGCGACGGCGGCGAGGCGTCCGGCGGCGGCATCCACTCCGGCGGCGGTACCGTCACCGTCGATGTCGGCTCCAGTGTCAAGACCAACACCGTCTCGGCCGGCAGCGGCGGCAGCGGCGGCAGCGGCGGCACCGGGCCTCAGGCCGGGGGCAACGGCGGTAACGGCGGCACCGGCGCGAACGCGACCGGCGGCGGCATCCACGCCGCCAGTGGCCCGGTCACCATCAACAACAACTCCAAGGTCATCCTCAATACCGTCAACGGCGGCTCCGGCGGGGACGGCGGCGACGGTGGTAGCGGAACCACGGTCATTACCGGCGGCAACGGCGGCAACGGCGGCACGGGCGGCACGGCCCGCGGCGGTGGCGTCTTCATCGCCTCCGGCTCCCTCCTCCTGGGTGGCGGATCACTCCTCGGTAACAACACGGTCGAAGGAGGTTTCGGCGGCGACGGCGGCAGCGGCGGCTCGGCCTCCCAATTCGGCGGCAAGGGCGGCAACGCCGGTCTCGGTGGCTCGGCCTCCGGCGGGGGCGTTCACATCCAGGGCGGCAACGTCACGATCTCCGGGGCCGCCATCGTCAGCCAGAACACGGTCCAGGGCGGCGACGGCGGCGACGGGGGCTTCGGGGGTGATGTAGCGAACGGCCAAGGTGGTAACGGCGGCAACGGAGCCAAGGCCGGTGATGCCCTCGGCGGTGGCATCTTCGCCGGCAACGGAACGGTCACCGTCAGCGGCTCGTCCGTCATCTCCTTCAACACCGTGCAAGGCGGGACCGGCGGCTACGGCGGCAACGGCGGCGACGCCACTGGTACCACTGCCACCGGTAACGGCGGCGACGGTGGCCTGGCCGCCGACGGCGGCAACGCCTTCGGCGGGGGCGTCTACATCCAGACCGGCCAACTGATCCTCAACAACGCCCAGATCACGAGCAACTCCGCCTTCGGCGGTAACGGTGACACGGGCGGCACCGGTGGTGACGGTGGCACGAACGCCAGTGCCAAGGGCGGGATCGGCACGAACGGCTCGTCCGGTGGTAGCGGGGCCGGCGGCGGCGTCTACGTCTTCTCCGGCAGCATCAGCGTCAGCAACGGCTCCTTGGTCGCGAACAACAGTGCCGCCGGTGGCAATGGCGGCTTTGGTGGCTTCGGCGGCGACGGGGTCTTGCAGGGTGGTAACGCCGGCAACGGCGGCAACGGCGGGGCCGGTCGCGGCGGCGGCCTGTTCATCCAGAACGGAGGCGTTAGCGTCACCGGCGAATCGGTGATCACCAACAACTCCGCTTTCGGCGGTGTCGGTGGCCCCGGCGGCAACGGCGGTAATGCGGCGTTAGCGCCCGGTAGCATCGGCGGTAACGGCGGCCGCGGCGGTAACGGCGGGGCGGCCGAGGGCGGCGGCATCTGGGCCGCCAACGGACCGGTCACGATCGCCAACAGCTCGCTGGTCACCAGCAACTCGGCGCTGGCCGGCAACGGCAACTCTGGTGGTAACGGTGGCAGTGGCTTCTCGCAGAACGCCGGTAACGGCGGGGCCGGGGGCAACGGCGGTAGCGCCGCCGGCGGCGGCATCTTCACCATCGGCGGGGCCATCAACGTCACCACGCGGTCCCAGGTCGGCTCGAACCTCGTCATCGGCGGGGCGGGCCTGGACGGCGGAAACGGCGGCTTCGGCGGGACCGGCGCGGCCAAGGGCGGTAACGGCGGCAACGGCGGGGCCGGCGGCAACGGCAACGGCGGCGGCCTGCACACCACCTCCGGTACCGTGACCGTCAACCTCGCCTCGGTCACCGACAACATCGCCCAGGGCGGTGACGGCGGTAACGGCGGCAACGGCGGTCCCACCTTCCCGTTCGTCGGCTTCGGTGGCAACGGCGGGGCCGGCGGCAACGCCCAGGGCGGCGGTATCTTCGTCGGCAACGGCACGCTGACGTTGTCGGCCGCCAACATCAAGGGCAACCTCGTCGGCGGCACCGGTCTCGTCCGCGCCGACGGCGGTAACGGCGGCGCGGGGGCAAGCACCGGGGCCGGTCTGGCCGGCTCGGGTGGGAAGGGCGGCGATGCCCTCGGTGCCGGGTTGTTCGTCGGGGCCGGCTCGACCCTTACCGTCCGCAACAGCAGCATCGTCGACAACGGCCTGAAGAACCCCTCTACCGCCGTCGCCGGCTTCGGCGGGGCCCCGGGTATCGGCGGGGGTGGCCTCGGCGGCAACGGCGGCAACACGCTCGGCGGCGGCCTCTACGTCCTCTCGGCCAATGCCCTCATCTCCAACTCGACGATCTCGGGCAACTTCGCCGGCTTCGGCGGACTCGGCGGCGGCCTGACCGGTCTGCCCGGCGAGTCGCGGGGCGGCGGCGTGTGGATCAACAGCGCGAACGGCCGCATCCGCAACTCCACGATCGTCGAGAACCAGGCTGCCCGCGGGTTCATCAACCCGATCTCCGGCCAGGGCGGCGGCATCCGCAACCAGGGCACCCTGTCACTGGTCAGCACGATCGTGGGCAACAACAACACGATCAATGTGCCCGGCTTCAACAACACGACCGCACCCGGCCGCGACCTGAGCTCCGGTGCCCTGATGCTGATGGCGAACAATAACCTCATCTCGACCACGGGCGGTCACCCCGTGATAAACGGGACCAGCGGCAACATCGTCAAGTCGTTCTTCAACCCGCTATTCACCCCCAACGGCGGGAATACCGTGTACGTCTCGGCCCGCGACACGGCAGGTAACGGGACGGAGTACCACCGGCTGGTGACCGTGGCCGAGTTCGGACCGCTGCCGGCCAGTGCCGCCACGGCGATCAACAACGGCGTCAACCCGGACATGCTGTTGACCGACCAGATCGGCGGGGCCCGGGTGCAGGACGGCGCGGCCGACATCGGGGCCATCGAGGGGGCGGGGGACGGGGCCGGCGTCACGGCCACCTCGTTCATCGCCGTCTCGACGAGCAACGGGGCCGTCGCCCTCTACGACACCAACACCACGGCGTTCATCACCAGCTTCCGCCCGTTCGACACGCCGACCTCGAAGTACACCGGGGTGGTGAGCGTGGCCCTCGGGGATGTCAACGGCGACGGCATCGCCGACATCATCACCGCGACCCGCGGCCGCCGCAACGGCCGGGTCAAGGTGTGGGACGGGGCCTCGGCCTTCGTCCCGGGTGTGCAGTTCAACAACCCGAGCACCTGGTACAACTCCGGCGGCAGCATCCTGCCGAACAACCTGACCAGCCCGCTCTTCGCCCGCATCAACCCGTTCGGCGGTTACAAGGGTGGTCTGACGGTCGCCTCGGCCGACATCAACAACGACGGCCACGACGACATCATCATCGGCAGCGGCCGCGGTGTCGTCGGTCGGGTCGTGGCCTACAGCGGGGCCAACCCGTTGCTCCAGATCGGCCAGACGTTCAACCCGTTCGGCCCCAACTACACGGGCGGTGTGTACGTGGCCGGCGGCAACGTCACCGGCGGGCCCGGGGCCGAGATCGTCGTCAGCAGGGCCAGTGGCAACACCACCGTGGCCGTCTACCAGTTGACCGGCAGCAGTTGGTCGCCCTTCTCGACGTTCACGGCCTTCTCTGGCGCGAAGACCGGTGCCCAGGTCGCCGTCGTCGATAACGCCGGCACGGGTACGGGCAACATCGCCGTCGGCAGGCTCCTCAACGGCAACGTCGAAATCAATGTCTTCAATGCCTCGGGGACCGCGCTGATAGCGACGCCGTACACGGCCGTCAGCGGCGTCACCGCCTTCGGCCTCGGGGCCGTCGATCCGGAGCAGGACATGACGGAGTACCTGCTCGTCGGCGTCGTCCCGACCAACGACAACCAGTTGAACATCCTCGACCTTCTCTCCGGTACGCAGACCGGCCTGAGCTTCACGGGCGTTCCGGTCCTCTTCGGTGACATCTCCGTGGCCGGCGTCTAAAAAATCGCCCCACCCGGCGGAACCCCAAGGTTCCGCCGGGTGTTTATTCACTAACGCAGTAATTACCCCGGTCCCTCCTGGAAATTGTTCACCGGTAGGGTAAAAGGGGTATCGTTCGGACTCAGCCTAACCGGTGGAAGCTCAACGGATTGAGCGGCCTCCGGTCGTTTCGGTTAGTCCCCCCTCCGAGAACGCGCCATGAGTCGTCGTAAGTCGCTCCCCTGGGATCGTGCCCTGAAGCAGTTGTTCGGTCCTGTCGGCAAGAAGCGCCGCGGTGTTCGCCTGGAACTCGAACGGCTCGACGAGCGGGTCGTCCCGGCCGTGATCTTCACCGTCAATACCTTCGCCGACAACCTCAGCTATAACCCGGCTACCCGGGAGGGCAGCCTCCGCGGCGTGATCCGCGCCGCCAACGCCAGTTCCGACACCGACATCACCATCCGCATCCCCCAGGGCACCTATACCCTGACGCGGGCGAACGCCTCGAACATCCAGGAGAACGATTGCCTCACGGGCGACCTGGACATCGTGGACCGCGGCAACGTCCCGACGCTCAAGACGTATCGCATCGTCGGCCTCGGCAACGGCGCGGTCATCAGCCAGCAGGCCCAGGACCGTGTCTTCCAGATCATCAGCCAGAACATCAACGACATCGCCGTCATCTTCTCGAACCTGCGTATCCAGGGCGGCCGGGCCGTGGATAACGGGCAAGAAGTCCTGCGCTTCAGCAGCGATTCGTGGGGCGGCGGCGTGCTCATTTCGGGGAACAACGTCGGCGGCGGGGCGGCCAACGTCACGTTCGTGAACACCGTCCTGCGGAACAACCGGGCCCTGGGCAATAACGGCGAGGCCGGGCTGCCCGCCATCCCCGGGGCCGCCGGTGCCAACGGCAACTCGGCCGCCCCCCTCGGCGGCGACGGCCTGGACGCCGCCCTCAGCCCCCGCCCCCATGGTGCCAACGGCTCCAGCGCCTACGGCGGCGCGATCTACTCGGTCGGCGGCTCGATCACGCTCAACGGCAGCACGATCACCAACAACCTGGCCATCGGCGGCAACGGCGGCAACGGCGGGGCGGGGGCCTCGGGCGGTCGCGGTGGCAATGGGGCCGCTCCGTCCGGCACCGGCAACGGCGGCCGGGGCGGCGACGGCGGCAATGCTGCGCCCGGCGGCGACGGCGGTAACGGCGGTGACGCCTTCGGCGGCGGCATCTACGCCCAGAACGTCACTATCACCCTTACGAACGCCTCGGTCATCCGGGGGAACGTCGTGACGGCCGGCGACGGCGGTAACGGCGGCAACGGCGGCGACGGCGGCGACGGCGGCAACGGCGGCAACGGCAACAGCTTCAATGGAGGCCGGGGCGGCGACGGGGGACGCGGGGCCCGCGGCGGGGCCGGCGGCGTCGGTGGTGACGCCGGCGGCGGCGGCGTCTACATCGTCAACGGCGCGGCGATCGTCAACGGCGGCTCCTCGGTCCAGACGAACGCGGTGGCGGCCGGCAACGGCGGCCGCGGCGGCAACAGCGGTCGCGGCGGCGACGGCGGCAACGGCGGCAACGGGGCCGATGGATTCTTCGGCGGCCGGGGGGGAGATGGCGGAGACGCGCCCCGCATCCCCGACAACCCGGCCGACCCCTTCCGGGGTATCGCCGGGGCCGGTGGCAATGGCGGCTCGGCCTGGGGCGGCGGCCTGTTCATCGGGACCGGGAACGTCTCCCTGTCGCAGAATGCCTCCGTTGGGCGGAACACCCTCAGCGTCGGGGTCGGTGGCGCGGGCGGGGACGGGGGCCGGGGCGGAAACGCCGGTGTTCCCGGAGGGCCGAACCTGCCGTTCGTCAACGGCCGGGGCGGGTTCGGCGGCAGTGCCGGCCGGGGCGGGGCCGGCGGGACCGGCCTGGGCGGCGGTATCTACTCGGCCAGCGGGACGATCCAACTGGCGACCCGCTCGTCCGTGTCACAGAACCGCATCACCGGCGGCAACGGCGGCAACGGCGGCAACGGCGGGGCCGG